>OJNJ01001634.1_pt1 | contig 12575 bp, 10 predicted proteins | sample 1597491 | NCBI WGS metagenome assembly OJNJ01 (sample SAMEA2452132, study PRJEB22498) | human gut metagenome | biome: human feces; feature: human gut; material: feces | place: Australia | collected 2012 | reverse complement strand
GCCTCCTCAACGATAGGTCTTGTAAGTCCGTGAATCTTGATATCCATCTGGATAGCTGTAATACCCTTATGAGTACCTGTTACCTTGAAATCCATATCTCCGAAGAAATCCTCAAGACCCTGGATATCTGTAAGTACAAGGAAATCATCATCTGTATCGCCTGTTACAAGTCCGCATGAGATTCCGGCAACCATAGCCTTAATCGGAACGCCTGCAGCCATAAGTGACATACATGATGCACATGTTGAAGCCATTGATGTAGAGCCGTTTGACTCAAATGTCTCAGATACGGCACGGATAGTATATGGGAACTCCTCAATGCTTGGAAGTACAGGAACAAGTGCCTTCTCAGCAAGTGCTCCGTGTCCAATCTCACGACGTCCCGGTCCACGTGATACCTTTGTCTCTCCTACAGAGTATGCAGGGAAGTTATAGTGATGCATATATCTCTTTGTTGTGATATTTGCATCAAGTCCGTCGATTTTCTGAATCTCTGATAAAGGAGCAAGTGTTACAACATCACAAATCTGTGTCTGTCCACGGGTAAACATTGCAGAGCCGTGAACTCTAGGAATCAAATCAACCTCTGCTGCGAGTGGTCTGATCTGGTTGATTGCACGGCCGTCCGGACGCTTATGATCCTTTAAAATCATCTTTCTGACTGTCTTCTTCTGATACTGGTAAATAGCCTCACCAAGTACTGCAAGGTACTCCTCATTGTCAGCGAAAGCTTCCTCTAACTGCTCGGTGATAGCTCTTATATTTTCCTCACGCTTCTGCTTCTCATCTGTGAATACTGCCTCCTCCATCTGCTCAGGAGTAACAATTTTCTTGATATCCTCGAACATCTGCTCAGGAATAGCACAGCTCTCATACTCATGCTTTGGCTTGCCAATCTCATCACGGATCTGATCCATGAATGCGATAACTGTCTGGTTGATATCGTGGCACTTGTAGATTGCCTCAATCATCTGATCCTCAGGAATCTCATTGGCTCCTGCTTCAATCATGATGACCTTTTCCTTTGTAGAAGCAACTGTGAGCTGTAAATCGCCCTCATCCCACTGCTTCTGTGAAGGGTTTACGATAAACTCTCCATCAACAAGTCCCATCTGTGTCATGGCACATGGTCCGTCAAACGGAATATCTGATATATGAACAGCAAGAGCTGTACCGATCATTGCAACTATCTCAGGACGGCACTCAGGATCCACTGACATGACAAGGTTGTTTAATGTAACATCATTTCTGTAATCCTTTGGGAAAAGAGGTCTCATAGGACGGTCAATTACACGATCTGTAAGGATGGCGTTCTCAGATGCCTTTCCCTCACGCTTGTTAAAACCACCCGGAATTTTTCCTACAGAGTACATCTTCTCCTCGAACTCAACGCTGAGTGGGAAGAAATCCACACCATCACGTGGCTTGTCAGATGCTGTAGCTGTTGAAAGGACTGTTGTATCACCATACTTGATAAAAACAGCTCCGTTTGCCTGAGCTGCTACTCTTCCGATATCTACAGTAAGAGTCCTGCCGGCAAGTTCCATTGAATAACTTTTGTACATATTAATTCTCCTTAAAATTCTTTTGCAGAAGTGTATTCCTCTTCCGAAACTACTAAACAATACATGTACGCTCATGCACTCTTTAGTGGTCTCGGCTTACTTCTGCTTTTCAAAAAACAATAATAAAAACAATAATAGAGCGGAATAATAATTACTCCGCTCTAAAGAAAATACTATTTTCTGAGTCCTAAACGCTCGATAAGTGAACGATATCTCTCGATATCAATCTCCTTAAGGTATGCAAGTAATCCACGTCTCTGACCGATCATCTTTAACATTCCTCTTCTTGAGTGATGATCCTTTGGGTTCTGTTTGAAATGCTCAGTTAACTCTGCGATTCTTGCTGAAAGAATTGCAATCTGAACCTCTGGTGAACCTGTGTCATTTGGTGTTCTACCGTACTCTGCGATAATAGCCTGTTTCTTTTCCTTTGCGATCATTGTTGATCCTCCTTATATTATAATGCGCCCTGATAACTGTATGATGCTCAGCAATAGGTCGGAGTGTCCAACTACCGAACATGGGCAAAACCATACCTATGCAGTATAGCATAGTAAGCATTTGTTGTAAACTGTTTTTTTATTAATCCGGCAAATATCTTGTGACACAAATCGGATTTCTGTAATATGCATTTGAAACCTTGATTCCATCACGCTTGTTGCTGGCATGTACAATCTGTCCGTTTCCGATATAAATTGCAACATGTGAGATACTCCTTCCACTTCCGTAGAAGAATAAATCTCCCGGCTTTGCTTCAGATGCACTGATTTTTGTGCCGTATGAAGGCTGTGCTTTTGATGAATGCGGTAATGAGATTCCATACTTTCCAAGAATTCTCATTGTGAAGCCTGAGCAGTCAACTCCATTCTCAAGGCTTGTACCACCCCACACATATCTGTTTCCGACAAACTGTAACGCATACGATACAACAGATGTCCTTACATCTGATACACCGTCACCATACTTCACCTGCTCTATTGTCTTTGCTGTAGGAAGTGCCTGTGCCAGTGTCACATAATCCTGTGATATATATCCTACCGAATCATCCACACTTATCTCAACCCAGCCGTCAGCGACAGAATTAACTGTGAATGCCTCTGAATTTCCAACCTGTGAAAGCACCGCAGCCTCTGTTGACTTCTCTGCACGCACATTCAGTGTTTCAGTATTTACAGTGGCAACAGTTTTAATCTCCTGTTCTGCAATAGACTCTGCCTCATCTCCTGTTACAAGATACTGCTTGTTTACATATCCTGTCACCTTGCCTGATGTAACCTTGTACCATTCTCCGGCATCCTCAAGAAGCTCACAGGCATTGTGATTGGTAAGTATTCCTACCACTTCACTGTCTGTCGAAGCCTCCTGTCTGATATTTAAGTTTCCGCTGCTGATAACTGACATACCAAGATTTGTGTAACCACAGGTCTGTGCGGCTGTCGGTGTCTGGGATGCCTCATTTGCCTGTTCTGTCTCCTGTGCAGTATCGCCAGCCTGTGCACCCTGAGCAGATGCAGTAACAACATTGCTGTCGTTTTGCGCTACCGATACGTCAGCTCCATAATAGGTAAGAGCCGATGTAACCCCTGCTGTGAGAAGCTCTGTGGCATCTGCCGCATCTGTCAGATTAAGTGCAACACCCGCATTCACTGATCTGTTTTTATTTGCCTCTGCCTTTGTTGTCCTGGCATCCACCGTGGTGCTTGAGCTCATAGATACCGCTCCTATAATAATAGCAAACGCTACAACGCCTGCTGCCTGTCCTAATTTTAATTTATTTTTCATATAGCCTCCAGTTCATGCTATCCAAAATCCCATGTTTACGAGTATATCACAAATTGTTAAAATGTCAATATTCTTCTGTAACATTTCTGTAATATTTGTTATTTTTTCGTTATTTTGGGCTATTTAGCAAAAAAACAGTCACACTAAAATGTGTGACTGCCTGCATAATTGATTGTAAAATTGATATCTGCGCTCATCTGGCTCTTTAACGCTTCTATTGAATCAAACTTCATCTCAGGTCTTACGAACTTATGAAGCTCTACCATGATATCCTGTCCGTAAACATCCTGCCCAAAATCTATGATATATGTCTCTGCACCGATTGGATTTTTGCCCTCTATAGTAGGCTTGCATCCTATATTGGTTACACCAAGGTACCAGTTGTCCCTGACAAGAACTCTTGACATATACACTCCCTTTGGTGGAAGCAGCTTATCGTGCGGCACTGAAAGGTTGACTGTCGGAATGCCAATAGTCCTGCCTAGTGCTCTGCCATGCACTACTCTTCCTTTTATGAAAAAGGGATATCCCAGCAGTTCATTTGCCTTTTTAATATGTCCTGCCGCAATCTCCTCGCGGATATAGGTACTGCTTATATCCCTGGCTCCATCCTTTATCTTGTCCACCACAATAAGCTCGTATCCAAGCTCTCCTGCCATCGCAGAAAGCAGCTTGTGGTCTCCTGCCCTGTTGTGCCCGAAACGGAAATCATCTCCGACAATGATACACTTGACATTAAGACTTTTAACTATCCATCTGACAAACGCATCCGCCTCCATCGTCATCACCTGTGGCACAAACGGACACTCTATCAGATAATCAATACCTGATTTTTCAAACACATACTCTTTTTCATCGTTTGTGATTATAACCTTTGACTCAACGCCAAGTACCTCCGATTTGGGAGGAATGTCAAACGTAAATATGATGCGCTTGTAGCCATGCAGATTGCTCTGTTCAATTTGCTTTTCCATCAGAAATTCATGTCCTCTGTGAAGCCCGTCAAACTTTCCAAACGAGATGACGGACGGCTCCTTGACATGAAAATCCAGAGTTTTGCTTATATATTCCATAATATCTGTATACTATTCTATTCCATAAAAATCTTAACCGGCTTAAACTCACCGGTCTCATCAAGATACGAATACACCCCGACAAATATGCCCTCATGATTGTATACTCTGTATCTTATATCAGAGTCAGCACTGTGTTTTAAATAATCCGTAAGCACTGCCGGAATTTTATTTCCATTTCTGACAAGCTTATCGGCATCTGAAGCAGCATGCACTGCCGGCAGATTTTCGAATACTCCGTCAACAGGCATCACCATATCAAAGCAGCCTTCATCCACCTTTGACTGAATCTGTGAAAGTGTAAGTGCATGCTCTAAGTCAAAGCCTGCTACCCTTACTCTAAGCAGTGACTTCATGCAGCCATGGCAGCCCAGCCTCTCTCCGATGTCATTGCACAGCGTCCTGATATATGTGCCCTTTGAACAGTGCACCGTCATAGTAACCTCAGGCAAATCAATGCTTTCAACCTTGATATCAAACACCTCGATATCCCTGGCTTTTCTCTCTATAACCTTGCCCTCCCTGGCAAGCTCATAGAGCTTTTTCCCATTGACCTTTAAAGCCGAGTACATTGGCGGCACCTGCTTTTGTCTGCCAATAAACTGTGATATTGCATCATACACCGCCTGCTCAGTCACATTGACCTTAGCCTGATTTAAGACCTGCCCTGAAATATCCTGTGTATCTGTCTCCTGTCCTAAAAGCAGCACAGCTTTATAGACCTTGTCCTTATCTGTCAAAAGGTCACACACTCTGGTTGCCTTTCCAAGGCAGACAGGAAGGACGCCTTGCGCATCAGGATCAAGTGTACCTGTATGACCAATCTTCTTCTGGTGGAATATGCCTCTAAGCTTTGCCACAACGTCAAAGCTTGTATAGCCCTTTTCCTTGTATACATTGATTATTCCATTAACCATCTGCCCAGAATCTCTCCCTAAATATTATCCTTAATTGCCGTAAGGATGCGGTCTGTTGCCACCTCAAGCGGTCCTTCAATCGTAAATCCGGCGGCCTTTACATGTCCTCCTCCGCCAAATACCGACGCAACCTTTGCCACATCGTAATCACCGTTTACGCGCAGGCTGCCCTTGTAGGTACCATCCTCATTTTCGTAGAGAAATACAGCTACCTTTATATCCTTTGTCACGCGCAGCTGATTTACAATACCGTCGAGATGCTTTGGAAGTACGTTGTACTTCTCCATCTCAGCACGCGATACTGCAGACAATATAACATCACCATTCAGATACAAAGCAGCATTCAAAAGTGCCTGCCCCATAATCTTGTTCTGGGCAAATGTCTTTGTATAAAATGTATCATCGATTATCCTTGAATAATCAATGCCCATCTCCATCAGGGAGCCTGCTATATCCATAGTCTTTTTTGAAGTGCATGAATACTGGAACACGCCTGTATCATGCACCATGCCTGTGTAAATACACTCTGCTATCTGTATTGTGATGCGCTCCTTCGGCAGAAGCTCGAACACCAGCTCACAGGTCGAGCTAGCATCCGGAAAGATGTAATTTGCGTCTGCAAAGGCCCCGTTTGTAACATGATGATCTATGCAAAGTGTCCTTTTTGCAGACTCAAAATACTTAGCTGCACTTCCCAGTCTGCCTGTGTCACTGCAATCACATGCTATGAACAGATCGTATACTGTATCATCAGCATAGCTGCTGTCAATCTCATCTGCTCTTTGCATAAACTTAAAGATGTTTGGGCTTGGCTCTAAATAAAGCCTTGCCTTTATATCAGGATAATAATCCTTTATGTAGTTGTATACAGCAAGTGTTGAACCGACACAGTCGCCGTCCGGTCTCACATGACCGGAAACAGCAACTGATTGTGCATCCTTTAAAATAGAATCAATCTCTGTCATAATCAATCCTCTTTGTTAATCCTCTTTGAGATTTTTTGTTACTTCATCAATCTTTTTAGACATCTCAACACCATACTCTATAGACTGGTCTATGATAAATGTAATGGCAGGTGTATTTCTTAAATTGATGTTCTTTGCGAGAGTTCTGCGTATATATCCCTCCGCTGACTTAAGTCCTGCAAGCGTATCAGCCTGTGATTTCTTGTCACCAAGCACACTGATATAAGCCTTTGCTGTCTTTAAATCAGGTGCCACCTCGACAGCAACAACGCTTGTCATGGGATTGATACGCGGATCCTTTATCTCACCGCGTATGATATTTGACAGTTCACGCATTACCTCTTCGTTGATACGAATATTTTTTATGCTGTTCTTTCTCATATAATCCCGCTTTCTTTTTATATTAAACTGTAACTATCCGAATAGTTACAGTAATTCATGATAACAAATATATGATTATCTCGGAACCTCTACCATCTTGTAGGCTTCTACAATATCTAATTCCTGAATATCATTAAATCCGTCAAATACAAGACCACACTCATAGCCTGTCTTGACCTCCTTGACGTCATCCTTGAATCTCTTGAGTGAAGCAAGGTCTCCCTCGAATATCTGCTCACCCTCTCTGCTGATTCTGACACGGCAGCCTCTCTCCATAAATCCGTCAAGCACATATGAACCTGCAATGTTTCCAACGCCTGAAGCCTTGAAAATCTGTCTGATTTCCGCATGTCCGATAACCTTCTCCTCAAATACAGGATCAAGCATACCCTTCATGGCAGCAGATACATCCTCGATCGCATTGTAGATGACCTTGTAAAGTCTGATATCTACGCCCTCACGGTCTGCTGTAGCCTTGGCAACAGGATCCGGTCTGACGTTAAAGCCAATGATGATTGCATTTGATGCTGATGCAAGGATAACATCTGACTCGTTGATGGCACCAACGCCGCCATGGATGACCTTGACCACAACCTCCTCATTTGAAAGCTTGACAAGACTCTGCTTAACAGCTTCAACTGAACCCTGTACATCTGCCTTTACGATGATATCAAGCTCCTTCATATTGCCGGACTGAATCTGTGAGAACAGATCATCAAGTGACATCTTTGCCTTTGTATCCTCAATGAGCTTATTCTTTTCCTCTGAAATATATGTGTCAGAGAATGCCTTTGCCTCCTTCTCTGAATCACATGCCACAAATGTCTCTCCTGCTGAAGGCACACTGTTTAGTCCAAGTATCTCTACAGGTGTAGAAGGCTTAGCCTCCTTTACTCTGCGGCCCTTGTCATCAATCATGGCTCTTACCTTACCATAGCTGCTTCCGCATGCGATAGGATCTCCGACATGGAGTGTTCCTTTTTGTACAAGCACTGTGGCAACCGCACCACGGCCTTTATCAAGCTGTGCTTCAATTACGAGACCTCTTGCGTTTCTATCAGGATTAGCCTTGAGCTCGAGCACCTCTGCTGTGAGAAGAATCATCTCAAGGAGATTGTCGATACCCTCCTTAGTATGTGCAGATACAGGACAGAATATTGTGCTTCCACCCCAATCCTCCGGGATAAGCTCATACTCTGAGAGCTCCTGCTTAACCTTGTCGATATTGGCACTTGGCTTATCTATCTTGTTGACTGCAACGATAATCTCAACACCGGCTGCCTTTGCATGGTTTATTGCCTCAACAGTCTGTGGCATTACACCATCATCTGCAGCAACAACAAGGATTGCGATATCAGTAGAGTTTGCACCACGCATACGCATTGCTGTAAATGCCTCATGTCCCGGTGTATCAAGGAATGTGATGTTCTGGCCATTGATTGATACAACAGATGCACCGATGTGCTGTGTGATACCACCTGCCTCACGGTCTGTAACACGTGTCTGTCTGATGGCATCAAGCAGTGATGTCTTACCATGATCTACGTGACCCATTACGCAGACTACAGGTGGACGAGGAACCATCTTGCTCTCATCCTCTTCATCCTCCTTGAGAAGCTCTGCAATCACATCGACTTTCTCCTCTTCCTCACATATGAAATTGAACTCTAACGCAATCTCCTCAGCAGCTGCAAAATCAACCTCAGAGTTAACTGTTACCATCTCGCCCTTCATGAAAAGCTTCTTTACGATGGCTGAAGGCTGAACCTTCATCTTATCAGCTAAGTCCCTTATTGTAATCTTCTCCGGAAGAGAAATTGTCTTAATCTCGTTCTCATCCTCTTTTGGCTGTGCCTTCGGCTGCTGTGGCTTTTTCTTTCCGCCGTGCTTCTCGAGATTGATGTAATTCTCCTGCTTCTTTCCGAGCTTATCCTGCTTCTGGCTCTGATTGTGATTATGCTTATTCTTTCTGTCGTTGCCTCTGTCGCGGCTCTCCTTTCCTCTTACATCATCAGGAGCTGCAACTGCAACTGTTTCTTTTCTGAAACGATTTCTGTCATCACCTCTGCTGCCTGTTCTATCGTTATTTCTGTCATTGCTCCTGCTTCTGTCATTGCTTCTGCTTCTGTCATTATTTTTGTCAAAGCTTCTGCCACCCTCTGCAGGACGTCTGGAGTCATTTCTGAAGCCTCTGTTATTGTCTCTATTATTGTCTCTGCTGTTATCGCGGTTATTGTCGCGATTGTTTGGTCTTCTATCGCTGTTTCTGTCCGTATTTCTGCTTCTGTCGGCATTTCTGTCGGTATTTCTGTCAGTATTTCTGTTGTTGATTCTGTCACCATTATCCTGACGTCTGTCGCCTCTTCTGTCTGCGTCAGCCTGACGTGCCGGACGTGAATTGGCTGCCTTCATATCTGCATACGGATCTGCTGTACGCTCACTTATAGGGCGCATAGCTCTCTCTCCGACCGGTCTTGGCTTAATAATGCTGTGCTGCTCAGGACGTGATGACTGATTATCGCGTCTTCCATTGCCATTCCTGCGCTGCGAACTGTTATTTCCATTATTTCCGCTGCCGTTTCCACCATTTGTTTTCCTACCCTGCTTACTGTACTGGGCATTGAAAACTGCTGTGATGCTTGCCTTTTTCTTTGGTCTGTCGGCTGCCTTAGCCTCATCCTTTTTAGGTTCTTCCTTCTTAGGTGCATCTTTTTTTACTTCTGTTTTCGCGTACTTCTTTCGTACAATTTGCTGTGCCTCATCCTCAAGACCGCTCTGCACATTTTTGACAGCAAACTGTGTGCCGTTTAATGTGTCTATGACTTCCTGCGACTTTATATTTAATTCTTTTGCAAGTTCATGAACTCTCATTTTTGCCATATATCTATTTTCCTCCATTATTCAGTTTTATTCGACTGCAGCTTTTTTATCACTGCATTTGCAAGGTTTTCATCCGTTACTGCAAGGGAAGCGCGAAACTCTTTGCCTATTGCATTCCCTAACCCCACCTTGTCACTATAAAAATAAATCGGAACCTCATAGAAAGCAGTCATATCCGAAAAATGCTTCTTTGTGTTGTCTGATGAATCATCTGCAACTATCACTAAAAATGCCTTTCCAGTCTTTACAGCTTTCTCTGTAGAAAACTCTCCGCTAACCACATTGCCTGACTTTGCTGCTAAGCCCAGCATAGAAAGTACTCTATCTGTCAATTTGGTTCATCTCCTTTTCAAGCTCCTCATATACCTGTTCTGATACACTAACGCCAAGGGATCTCTCAAGTGCCTTTGTCTTTTTAGCCTTTTTAAAGCATTCAAGACTCTTACATATATAAGCTCCCCTGCCGTTTTTCTTGCCGGTGTCATCGAGAATTATGTCGCCCTCCGCAGTCTTTACCACGCGAATAAGTGACTTCTTTTCCTTCATCTCCTGACAGCCTACGCATTTGCGCATTGGAATCTTTTTATTTGCCATTACTGCTCATCACCACTATCTGCCGCATCATTTTCTGTACCTGCTGCTTCGTTCTCGTCAGCCTCTGTATCAAAAGCCTCTGCCTGTTCTGTATCAGCTAATCTCTCGTTCTCAGCAAGCTCATCATCCGAATAATCATAATCGTCATCATAATCATCCTCTTCATAATCATTCTCATAATCCATGAAGTCCCCTGACTCTCTGGCCTGTGTCTCGCTCTTGATATCAATCTTGAAGCCTGTAAGTCTTGCTGCAAGTCTTGCATTCTGTCCTTCCTTACCGATTGCAAGTGAAAGCTGATAATCCGGAACAACAACCTTTGCTGATTTCTCATCTGCATCTGCGATAACGGAGATAACCTTTGCAGGGCTAAGTGCGTTCTGGATAAGTATTGCCGGATTCTCATCCCATGTGATGATATCGATTTTCTCACCGCGAAGCTCATTTACGATAGCATTTACTCTGGCACCATTCATACCTACACATGCTCCTACAGGGTCTACGTTTGGATCATTTGACCATACAGCGATCTTTGTTCTGCTTCCGGCCTCACGTGAAATAGCCTTTATCTCAACTATACCCTCTTTAACCTCTGTAACCTCTGACTCGAAAAGTCTCTTCACAAGCTCAGGATGTGTTCTTGAAACAAGAATCTTTGGTCCCTTTGATGTGGACTTAACCTCAAGGATATATACCTTGATACGCTCTGTAGGCTTGAATACCTCACCCTTTATCTGCTCACTCTCAGTCAGAAGTGCATCTGCCTTACCTAAATTGATGCTGACATTCTTTCCGATGTATCTTTGAACAACACCTGTCACAACATCCTTTTCCTTGCTGTTGTACTCGTCAAATATTACCTTTCTCTCCTCCTCGCGGATTTTCTGAAGGATAACATTCTTTGCGTTCTGTGTAGCGATACGTCCGAATTCCTTTGACTTAACCTCAACTCTCACGATATCTCCAAGCTGATAGTTACCGTTTACCTTGTGCGCATCTGCTAAGGAAATCTCCTCAACCGGATCCTCAACCGTATCTACAACCGTCTTCTCCTGGTAGCATGAGAAAGCACATGTCTCAGGATCTATTTCTACCTTTACATTGTCTGATTTACCAAAATGGTTCTTGCAGGCAGTCACAAGAGAGTTCTCAATTGCCTCAAGTAAAGTTTCTTTACTGATGTTTTTCTCCTGCTCTAATATATTTAACGCTTCTAATAACTCATTGCTCATTATTTTTTCCTCCTATTTGTGTTATCGTGCGCTTTAATTAAAAATCCAATGCCTGACGTATAAGCGCAATGTCACTCTTATTGAATGTAGTCTCATTGCCGTCTTCATCGGTTATTGTCACTGTATCTTTATCATAGGCTTTAAGCAGACCATAAAATTCCTTTGATTTGTTGATAGCCCTGTATGTGCGAATCTCTATCTCCTTATTCATATTGCGCACATAGTCCTTTTCCTTCTTGAGAGGTCTTCCAAGCCCCGGCGAGCTGACCTCGAAGGTGTACGAATCAGGAATATAGTCCTCTCTGTCGAGAATCTCATTCATCTGCCTTGCAACCACTTCACAGTCATCAACAGTTATGCCACCCTCCTTATCGATATATGCTCTCAGGTAGTTCATGCCGCCTTCCTTAACATACTCGACATCAACAAGCTCAAAATTCATGCTGTCAAGAATTGGTTGTATAAAATTCTCCGTCTTTGCCTCATATACACTTGCCTTTGACATTTTATCACCTCTCTTTTTTATATTTGTAACTATTCAGAATTGTTCCAAGTGGTTCTGAATAGCTGCCTGATGTTTATAAACGTGAATTGAGAGAGGACTTTTGCCCTCTCTCAATCTAGTCAACGTTGTTATCATAGGTATAATAGCACTATCAGAAAAAAAAATCAAGTTTTTTTAAAAAAGTACTTGCTTTTTTTGAAACTCCATGATAGTATAATACACGGTTCGTTGGTCAAGCGGTTAAGACGCCGCCCTCTCACGGCGGAAACACGGGTTCGATTCCCGTACGGACTGCTCACTGATATTTATTTAATTAAATACAGCCCAACCCGAAAGCATCGCATTTATGCGATGTTTTTTTATTGTTGTTGACACCGGACGCTATGATAAATATTTCTGCCTTAAAGTAAAATTGCCTTGGAGCGTATTCTGTTTACTACAGAATGCTCCAAGGCATAAATAATTTAAGTATAAGCCTGAATTAAAAATTAGTCATAATTAATCATCATATCCGTTAGGATTGTTCTTCTGCCATCTCCATGAGTCGGCACACATCTCCTTAATACCATACTGCGCTTCCCAGCCGAGCTCTCTCTTGGCCTTTGATGGGTCACAGTAGCATGTAGCAATATCGCCAGGTCTTCTAGGCTTTATTGTATAAGGAATCTTAACACCTGTTGC
>OJNJ01001622.1_pt1 | contig 12604 bp, 9 predicted proteins | sample 1597491 | NCBI WGS metagenome assembly OJNJ01 (sample SAMEA2452132, study PRJEB22498) | human gut metagenome | biome: human feces; feature: human gut; material: feces | place: Australia | collected 2012 | reverse complement strand
AGAAAAAGGAGAACTGGACATCAAGAAAGCATGAAAATAAAGTCTTTTTAGAAGATGATAAACAGTCAAAATGTCAGTCCTTATGGGCTGGCATTTTTTTTGCATTACACTTGCCAAACGATTAAATATATAAACTTAAAAATATAAATCATAAGTAGTATGCAAAAAGGAAATATTGGGGTGACTACCGAAAACATTTTCCCCGTTATCAAAAAATTCTTGTACAGCGATCATGAAATTTTTCTCCGTGAGTTGGTTTCTAATGCCGTAGATGCTACGCAGAAGTTGAAAACCTTAGCCTCTATTGGCGAGTTTAAAGGTGAGGTTGGCGATTTGACCGTACATGTGTCTTTAGGAAAAGATACAATTACTGTTTCAGACCGTGGTATTGGTTTGACTGCCGAAGAAATCGACAAATATATCAACCAAATTGCCTTTTCAGGTGCCAACGACTTTCTGGAGAAGTATAAGAATGATGCTAATGCAATTATTGGACACTTCGGTTTGGGCTTTTATTCAGCTTTCATGGTGGCTAAGAAAGTGGAAATAATCACGAAATCCCATAAGGAAGGTGCTCAAGCAGTGAAATGGAGTTGCGATGGTAGTCCGGAGTTTACCATTGAGAACATTGATAAAGCTGACCGTGGTACAGATATAGTACTTTACATTGATGATGAAAGTAAAGAATTCCTGGAAGAGGCCCGCATTTCTTCTCTGTTGAAGAAATATTGTAGTTTCCTTCCCATACCTATTGCTTTTGGTAAAAAGAAAGACTGGAAAGATGGGAAACAGGTTGAAACAGACGAAGATAACATCATCAATGACAGTAATCCGTTGTGGACATTGAAGCCCAGCGAACTGAAGGATGAAGATTATAAGAAGTTCTATCGTGACCTGTATCCGATGTCTGATGAACCTCTGTTCTGGATACATCTGAATGTAGATTATCCGTTCCATCTGACAGGTATCCTCTACTTCCCGAAAGTAAAGAGCAATATCGAACTGAATAAGAATAAGATACAGCTTTATAGCAACCAGGTATACGTTACGGATTCAGTAGAAGGTATCGTACCTGACTTTCTGACACTGTTGCATGGTGTGCTCGATTCTCCGGATATTCCGTTGAATGTATCCCGTTCTTATCTACAGAGCGACTCTAACGTGAAGAAGATTTCGACATATATCACGAAGAAAGTATCTGATCGTCTGCAATCTATCTTTAAAAATGATCGCAAACAGTTCGAGGAAAAGTGGAATGACCTGAAGATTTTTATCAATTACGGAATGCTTACTCAGGAAGACTTCTATGACAGAGCAAAAGATTTTGCCCTTTTCACCGATACGGATGGTAAATGCTATACATTTGAAGAGTATCAGAAGCTGATCAAAGATAATCAGACTGATAAAGATGGCAATTTGATCTATTTGTATGCTAATCATAAAGATGAGCAATTCAGCTATATCGAGGCTGCTAAGAATAAGGGATACAATGTGTTGCTGATGGATGGTCAACTGGATATTGCTGTAGTAAGCATGTTGGAGCAAAAGTTTGAGAAATCTCGCTTTACCCGTGTAGATAGTGATGTTATAGATAATCTGATTATCAAAGAAGACAAAAAAGGTGAAACTCTGGAAGCAGGTAAACAAGAAGCTCTTTCTGCTGTGTTCAAGAGCCAGTTACCTAAGCTGGAAAAGGTTGAGTTTAATATCACTGCGCAGGCTTTGGGTGAAAACTCTTCTCCTGTGATGATTACTCAAAGCGAATATATGCGCCGTATGAAAGAAATGGCTAATATTCAGGCAGGTATGAGTTTCTATGGAGAAATGCCTGATATGTTCAACCTTGTGTTGAATTCAGATCATAAACTGGTGAAAGAAGTTCTTGCAGACGAAGAAAAAGAATGCGACTCTGTTGTAGCTCCTATTCAGCAAGAAATGGATGACGTAGACAAACGTCGTAATGAGCTGAAAGATAAACAAAAAGGTAAGAAAGACGAAGAAATTTCTACTGCTGAAAAGGACGAAGTGAACGGGTTGGATCAGAAGTGGGAAGAACTGAAAACAAAGAAAGACGAAATATTTGCCGGATATGCAGCTAAAAATAAAGTTGTCCGCCAATTGATTGACCTGGCATTGCTGCAAAATGGCATGCTGAAAGGTGAAGCTTTGAATAACTTTGTGAAGAGAAGCATCGAGCTAATCTAAATACGCCCTTTATTCACAATCTATATGCTGGGAGCATTGCAACTTTTATAAGAGTTGTAATGCTCCTTTTTTCGTATATTTTGTGTGGGAACGCTTGTTTTTTAGCGTTGGATACGTCCAATTTCGAAACAATTGCATATATTTGAGCTTTGATAATAATATATTTTCAGCTCGGAACTTTGAAGTATGAAAAGAATTCTTTTGCTTTTATCGTTTTGTTTCTTGTTGCTGCCCATGTTGCATGCCCAAAAAGTTGGACTTGTATTGAGTGGTGGTGGTGCGAAAGGTATGACGCATATCGGCATCATTCGGGCTTTGGAAGAAAACAATATCCCTATCGATTATATTACCGGTACATCCATGGGAGCCATTATCGGCTCGTTGTATGCCATGGGATACTCTCCCGATGATATGGAGGCTTTGCTGCGTTCAGAAGACTTTAAACGCTGGTATTCGGGAAAAGTAGAACCTAAATATGCCTATTATTTCAAGAAAAGTATTCCCACACCGGAGTTTTTTAATATCCGTTTTGATTTTAAGGATTCCTTGAATGTCAAACCGCAATTACCGACCAGTATGGTTAACCCCATTCAGATGAATCTGGTGTTTGTGGAGCTGTTTGCCCGTGCTACGGCTGCTTGTGACGGTGATTTTGATAGGCTGTTTGTTCCTTTCCGCTGTATCGCTTCTGATGTATACAATAAACGGCAAATAGTGTTAGGGAAAGGTGACCTGGGAGATGCTGTCCGTGCTTCTATGAGTTTCCCGTTTGTTTTTAAGCCTATTGAGATAGATAGCGTGCTGGCTTATGATGGTGGTATTTACAATAACTTTCCAACGGATGTAATGCGGGATGATTTCCATCCGGATATTATCATTGGTAGTGTGGTGGCTGCCAATCCATCTAAGCCTAAAGAAAATGACCTTATGAGTCAGATTGAGAACATGGTGATGCAGAAGACGGACTATTCTATTCCGGATTCTGTCGGCATCCTCATGACATTCAAGTATGATGATGTGAACTTACTTGATTTCGACCGTCTTCAGGAACTCCATGATATAGGTTACAATCGCACTCTTAGCCTGATGGATTCTATAAAGGGGCGTATTCATCGTAGGGTGAATGCAGATAATGTGCGTTTACGCCGTTTGGTTTATCGCAGTAATCTGCCGCAGCTCTATTTTCAGAAAATTTATATTGATGGAGCTAACCCCCAGCAACAGGCTTATATTCAGAAGGAATTTCATGATGAAGAAGATGAACCATTCACCTACGAAGATCTGAAGCGTGGATATTTCCGTTTACTTGCGGATAACATGATATCGGAAATCATTCCGAAGGCGGTATTCAATGAGGAAACCGATATGTACGATTTGCATCTGAAAGTAAAGATGGAGGATAATTTCTCTGTCCGCTTGGGGGGTAGTGTGTCTACGACGAGTTCCAATCAGATATATCTGGGATTGGGCTATCAGAACTTAAATTATTATGCCAAAGAGTTTACGTTTGATGGCCAATTGGGTAAAGTTTATAATAATGCCCAACTGATGGCGCGTATAGACTTGCCTACTCATATTCCTACTTCATATCGGCTTATTGCGTCTATCAGTACTTTTGATTATTACAAGAAGGAGAAACTGTTCTCTAAAAACGATAAACCTTCCTTTAATTCAAAGGATGAACGATTTCTGAAGTTGATTATCGCTTTACCGTTCTTAGCGAATAAACGGGCTGAATTTGGCTTTGGTATTGGGAAATTGCAAGATAACTATTTTCAATCCAGTGTGATAAACTTTGAAGAAGACCGTTCGGACAGGAGCTTATACAGGCTTATAGGCGGTTCTATTAGTTTTTATGGAAGTACACTGAATTCTCGTCAATACGCTACAAAAGGATATAACGAGAAATTAATAGCTCAGATTTTTACGGGAAAAGAAAGATATAAGCCTGGAAATCCGACAGAACAGCCTGTTACACAGGAACGGCAATCATGGTTACAGATTTCTTATATGAAAGAAGCATATCATAGTATGGCGCCTAAATTTGTTTTGGGATGGATGGCGGAAGCGCTGTATTCATCGAGAAACTTCTCGGAGAATTTTACGGCGACAATGATGCAGGCTGCAGAATTTTCGCCGACTCCGCATAGTAAGCTGATGTATAATGAGGCTTTCCGCGCCAATCAGTTTCTGGCTGCCGGTATCAAGCCTATGTTTATTTTCAATGATATGTTTCATCTGAGAGGAGAATTTTATGGATTTATGCCTATTTTTCCTATCGAGAAGAATACGCAAAACAAAGCATTTTATGGAAAAGCTTTCTCAAAGGTAGAATATATGGGAGAAGTTTCTGTTATTTGCCAATTACCTTTTGGAGCGATCTCTGCTTATGTAAATCATTATAGCTCACCGAGAAGGGAGTGGAATGTGGGGCTGAGTATCGGCTGGCAACTGTTTAATTACCGTTTCATCGAATAATTTTCTTCAAAAAAAGTTTGTAGAATGCTTGCAGTTTCAGAAAAAGTCCGTATCTTTGCACCCGTTAAACAAAAAGGCCGCGTAGCTCAACTGAATAGAGTAGCTGACTACGGATCAGCCGGTTACAGGTTTGAATCCTGTCGCGGTCACTACTAAAATATTAAACAACGGTCGCGTAGCTCAACTGAATAGAGTAGCTGACTACGGATCAGCCGGTTACAGGTTTGAATCCTGTCGCGATCACGAAAAACCTCTGCAAAGTAATTTGCAGAGGTTTTTTGTTATACACCGTAGGGTAACAGTTATATCTGTGTAGACTCATGCAAATATGTGTGTGAGTTGATACAGATATAACTGTGTGCTTGTGCAGATATAAGTATTAATTTCTTTCCTGAGATGAATACATCCGTCTCATGAGACAGTAAAAATCAGCTTGTGAGGCGAAAGAAAACATCCCCTGAGATGAAATAATCTATCTCAGGGGATGTTTTACAAAGAAGTATCTTTGTTTTTTTTAGCACTTAATGTTTAACTCATCCAAAATCTTCCGCATGGCTTCAAAAGTAGTAATCCTGGTAGGCACAAGTGGGAGGCGAAGTTTATTCTCAATCATTCCCATAACGTTCAACATTGCTTTTACGCCTGCCGGATTGCCATCCACAAAAAGAAGTTTGAATAACTCGGCAAATTTATGGTGGATAGTCAATGCATTTGCATAATCTCCTCGCAATGCCAGTCTTACCATGCGGCTAAATTCGCGTGGAAATGCATTTCCGATGACTGATATGATACCAACAGCTCCCAAGGTAATCAAAGGGAAGGTAATACCATCATCTCCCGAAATAACGTCAAAATTAGCTGGTTTATTCTTGATGATATCATCCATTTGAGTGATGTCACCGGAGGCTTCTTTGATAGCAATAACATTTTTGAAGTCACGGGCAATGCGCAGCGTGGTTTCTGCTTTCATATTTACACCGGTACGGCCGGGGACATTATAGAGTACAATTGGAAGCTCTGTAGCCTCTGCAATTGCTTTATAATGTTGATAAATACCTTCCTGAGAAGGTTTATTATAATAGGGAACAACAGACAGAATGGCATCTACTCCGGTAAAATCGTCGTTTTGAAGCGTATTCACAATGGCACGCGTATTATTTCCACCAACACCGAGCAGGATAGGTATCCGACCATTTACGCGTTCGATGACCATTTTCTTGATTTTCTTTTTTTCTTCTTCCGTCAGTGTCGGAGTTTCTGCTGTGGTGCCCAGCACACACAAAAAATCAGTATTGTTTTGAAGTTGATAGTCCACCAAACGTATCAATGCATCGTAATCAACGCTTTCATCCTCTTTAAAAGGAGTAATCAGCGCTACCCCCATTCCTTTCAATTTAGTCTGTATCATGAGTGAAATTTAAGTAATCTCTAATTAAATGACTCGCAAAAGTACGAATATTTTCGATTTCTACAGCAAATATAAGCTATAAAAAAGATTTCACTGGAAAAATGTTACGAAATGAGCGCTAAAAACTCATCTTCGCTCATTATCTGTACACCCAACTTTTGCGCTTTTTCTAATTTAGCGGGTCCCATATTTTCTCCTGCCAGGATAAAACTGGTCTTGGCAGAAATGCTACCTACATTTTTTCCTCCATTCTTCTCTATCAAATCTTTATATTCGTCTCTGGAGTGATGGGTAAACACGCCGCTGATTACAATAGACTGTCCGACAAGTTTATCGGTATAGCCGCTCAGGTCTTCTTCCTTTCGGCTAAACTGTAATCCGGCAATTTTCAGTCGCTCTATTAATTCTCTATTCAGAGGATTAGCGAAGTAGGAAATGATACTTTGCGCTATTTTCTCACCGATCTCATCGATATTTATCAATCTTTCAAGATCTGCATTTTCCAGTTCTTCTATGTCAGTGAAGGACTTAGCTATTTTCTTTGCTACAGTTTCACCGACAAAGCGGATACCTAGGGCGAACAATGCTCGCTCAAAAGGCACTTCCCTACTTTGGGCAATACCCTTGACGATATTTTCCGCCGACTTATCTCCCATACGGTCCAGATTCTTGATATCGTCTACAGTCAGCTTGTACAGATCTGTCGTATCCTTAATGAGTCCTAATCGGTAGAACATATCCACAGTTTCCGGGCCTAATCCGTCAATGTTCATAGCCTTCCGGCTGATGAAATGCTCGATCTTTCCTTTTATCTGAGGCGGACAAGCCGTTTCGTTGGGGCAATAATGCGCAGCTTCTCCCTCGTAACGGATTAATTTGCTGCCACATTCAGGGCAATGAGTGATGAACTTCACTTTTTCACCTACCATCATACTCCGGGCATCTTTATCTACTCCGGTAATTTTGGGTATGATTTCACCGCCTTTTTCTACATAAACCATATCGCCGACATGCAAGTCGAGCCCTTCAATGATATCTGCATTATGCAGAGAGGCACGTTTTACGATTGTACCCGATAATTGTACCGGATCCAGGTTGGCAACAGGGGTTACTGCTCCGGTTCTTCCCACCTGGTAAGTCACCTTGTTTAAGCGGGTCAATGCACGCTCTGCCTGGAACTTGTATGCGATGGCCCAACGAGGAGATTTTGCGGTGAAACCGAGGTTTTTCTGTTGTTTCAGGCTATTAACTTTCAAAACAATGCCATCCGTGGCTACAGGTAAATTCTTCCGTTCTGTATCCCAATAATGGATGTAATCGAACACTTCCTGCAGGCTGTGGCACTTCTTCATATGGTCGGAGATTTTGAATCCCCATTGTGCAGCTTTCTGCAGGTTTTCATAATGTCCGTCGCAAGGAAGTTCTTCTCCTAATAAATAATAAAGGTAGGCATCCAGTTTGCGGGAAGCAACTATAGCAGAGTTTTGTAATTTCAAAGTGCCTGATGCAGCATTACGCGGATTAGCGAAAAGAGGTTCTTCGCGTGCCTCTTTTTCGCGGTTTAGTTCCTCAAAGACTTCCCACGGCATTAGTATTTCCCCTCTGATCTCAAATAATTGGGGATAATCACCATGCAAAACAAGGGGGATAGTACGGATTGTCTTCACATTATCTGTTACATCATCGCCTTTTTCACCGTCACCACGGGTTACAGCACGTATTAATTTGCCGTTTTCGTATGTCAGCGAGATGGAAGTACCGTCATATTTAAGTTCGGCACAGATTTCAAAATCTTCGTTCAGGGCTTTTTGAGTGCGATCATAAAAGTCAGATACCTCACCTTCAGAATAGGTATTACCTAACGAAAGCATTGGATATTTGTGTGTCACTTGCGTGAAATTCTTATTCAAATCGCTTCCTACGCGCATGGTTGGCGAAGTTTCGTCCTGATATTCAGGATGTTCTCGCTCCATCTCCTGCAATTTCCGCATCATGTCGTCGAACTCTTTGTCGGAGATTTCGGGAGCATTCAACACGTAATAATTGTAGTTGTGCCGATGCAGTTCGGCACGGAGCTGATCTATCTTTTCTTTTGCAGTCATAGCTATTTCAGATTGTTTGAACGCAAAAATACAGGTTTCTCCTCTAATATTTGTACTTTTGCAGAAAATTAAAATTAATATGCGCATTGATATAATAACAGTTCTACCGGAGATGATTGAAGGCTTTTTCAATTGCTCCATTATGAAACGTGCTCAGAATAAAGGGCTTGCAGAAATACATATTCATAATTTACGTGATTATACTGAAGATAAATATCGACGGGTGGATGATTATCCTTTTGGCGGTTTTGCCGGAATGGTGATGAAAATAGAGCCTATAGAGCGCTGTGTCAATGCCTTGAAGGCAGAACGGGAGTATGATGAAGTCATTTTTACGACTCCTGATGGTGAGCAGTTCAATCAGCCAATGGCCAATACACTTTCACTTACCCAGAACCTTATTATCCTTTGCGGGCATTTTAAAGGTATCGATTATCGTATTCGCGAGCATCTGATCACTAAAGAAATCAGTATTGGGGACTATGTGCTGACCGGTGGAGAGCTGGCGGCAGCAGTGATGGCGGATGCTATTGTCCGCATCATCCCCGGTGTTATTTCCGATGAGCAATCAGCGTTATCCGACTCGTTCCAGGATAATCTTTTGGCTGCTCCGGTTTATACAAGACCTGCCGATTACAATGGTTGGAAAGTTCCGGAAATTTTATTGTCCGGGCATGAGGCTAAGATTAAAGAATGGGAGTTGCAACAGTCTTTGGAACGGACGCGCAGACTCCGCCCGGATTTGCTGGGAGAGGAATAAATCAGTTGTATAAAAATAGAAAAAGGACATTCGCTATGAATGTCCTTTTTTATGTAAAATAGGTGCGAATGATATTCACTTGTTATTGGTTATACCTCAAGCGCACCGATAATTTCTTTCACGGACTTATATCCGTGTCTATCGAGATAGTCGTTTATACCTTCCGCTACTTTAATAGTAACTGCCGGATCGATGAAATTTGCCGTACCGATTTGGATGGCTGAAGCTCCGGCAAGCATAAATTCCACAGCGTCTTTCCAGTTCATGATACCTCCTAAACCAATGACAGGTATTTTTACCGCCTGGGTAACTTGCCATACCATGCGGAGTGCGATTGGTTTTACTGCTGCACCGGACATACCACCTGTTACAGTGGAGAGTATAGGACGCCTGCGTTCCGCGTCTATAGCCATTCCAAGCAGTGTATTAATTAATGAAACGCTGTCTGCGCCGCCATTTTCTACTGCACGGGCTATTTCAGCGATGCTTGTCACGTTAGGAGACAGCTTTACGATAAGTGTCTTTTTGTAAGCTGCGCGCACAGCTTTCACCACTTCTTCGGCTCCTTTTGCAGTGACACCAAAAGCCATTCCACCTTGCTTTACATTGGGACAAGAGATGTTCAATTCAATGGCAGGAATTTTGTCAAGTTCGTTAATGGCTTCTGCTGTTTTTACATAATCTTCTATGGCAGAACCCGAAACATTTACAATCATATTAGTTTCAATGTCCTTAATACGCGGATATATCTGTTCAATAAAGTAATTTACTCCCTTATTTTGCAGTCCTACAGCGTTTAACATACCTGACGGAGTTTCCGCCATACGCGGATATGGGTTACCTTCACGTTTGTGAAGAGTCGTACCCTTTACAATTATACCACCTATTCGCGTAATATCAATGAAATCGGCAAACTCTTCACCATACCCAAATGTACCGGAAGCCGTCATCACCGGATTATTCATTTGTAATTCTCCAATGTTTACACTTAAATCTGCCATAATAGTTTGTTTATATTAAAAACCGGACCTTCTTTACATACACATAAATGCCCTTCCGTTGTATTTTCTACGCAACAGAGGCAAGCACCTATACCACAAGCCATTGTATTTTCCAATGATACTTCACAAGCTATATCTTTACTTTTGGCATATTTAGCCACCGCCATCATCATAGGCTTAGGGCCACAAGTGTAAATCTGCTCGAATTGCACCTTATTCAATATGGAATGTTGTGTCACATATCCCTTTTCGCCATGACTGCCGTCCTCGGTAGTCGTATATACATCACCATAAGCTGCAAACTGCTCCAGTTGCAGCAAGTCCTTATCACTTCTTGCTCCCAGAAGGAACGTCGGTTTACTGCCGTTTTTAGCTAATTGCTCGCCCAGATAAAGCATGGGAGCTGTACCAACACCTCCACCTACTAACAGAAGCTTATCAGAAGCCTTTTCAGGCATTGTGAAGCCATTTCCCAAAGGAAGTACTACGTTGACCGTGTCTCCGGCTTTTGCTTCGCCTAATTGCCTGGTTCCGTCTCCAATCAGTTGGATCAGAAACCACACTTCATTGCGTTGTCTATCTACATAATTAATGGAAATGGGGCGGCGCAAGAAAGTAGTTGGAGATCCGTCCACACGTATTTCCGCAAATTGTCCCGGAAACATTTCCGGAAGCGGAGACGGAGACGTCAGTTTTAATAGCACATAATTAGCGTGCAGTCGGACGTTCTCAGTCACTGTCAAATCTAAAATGTATTTTTTCATTATCCTATATAAAGAGGTGAATTTTATCTTCAGGGTACAAAGATAATGCAAATCGAATGCAGAACTTTCATGCTTGCATGAAAAAGTTCTGCTGAGATGCTTATCTTATCCAAAGATACGGGAAATTGTGCAAATAGTCGTTTATGAGCCTTACTTTTCGGGTTTAAACGTCTCGTACGTATTATCGTCGAAGAAAATTCTTATTTCAGTGATTTTTCTGGGAGGCCTTTCTTTATAGATAATCTCCTGTTTTACAATCTCTTTAGTGGCATTTACAGGCGTTTCTAATGCGATTTCCTTGCGATTTTCGGCCGAACCTGTCTCTTTGGACGGATTTACGGAATTCTCGGCGAATAATGGATAGTCGAATCCACTCTCGATAGAAGGGTCAGAATCGGAAGACGTATTACTCATTTCACCTTGCCCGGTAAGTAGCCATTCTAAATTGATATCATTATATCTTTGATGTAGACGAAGAATAACTTCTGTACTTGGATATTTATTACGCGGACCTAAAATATGTGAGATGGTAGCTTGAGCTACACCAATACTTTCGGCAAATGCGCCTGCGGTTAATTTTTCCCGATCCATGATCATTTTGAACCTATCTTTTATGCTCATAACTGTTGCGATATAGGTGATGTTTACAATTGTATTGATTCTCTTTTAGTTTACAAAAGTAAAGAAATGAAGTTACAAAAGCAAATTAAAAGTGTGAATTTTCTTATATTACAATTGTGTGTTTATTATTTCAAATGTTATATGTACAAATGTGATGATATATATTACCTAGATTTTAAGCCCATATTTTTACTTTAATAAAACCATGTATATTATTGGTTATTATGTATATAAGTTTAAGTTCTTTCTGTAGTATATCCCATATTACAATTGTTTTCTCATTGATTTCTCTATTTATGAACTGATAGATCATATAAATGGCTATATTTGTATTGATTATTAGTGATTTGATTGTTGTTTTACTCCTCGTTAACCCCTATCCTATTACCTTTGTTATTTTACCATTACTTCATTAAAAACAGTCTTATTACAATTGTGTATTATAACTTTTGATTACGTTTGTTATATGTATAATTGTTATATATTCAATTGTAAACATAGTGATATTACGTTTTTAATATTTCATAGTTGAAATAGCAACTATTTCCTTTTCTAATTGCATTTATTCTTGATGATAGATTCGATATTACAGAAAGAATTTGTTACACTAAAATAAGGAGAGTTCAATTGATATGTTCTAAAGTCTTCGTAATTGTAAATCCTTGCTTTATTTCTGTATAAATGATCGGGAACTTGGAATTTCTTAATTCTCAGGAGCTTATTTGAAGTGTATTTGGTTGTAATACAGTATATTATACCCTGATTTTTAGTTCTAAAATTCTCTCATTCTAGAAAAATAACCCTTTCTTAAGTGAGAAATGACATAATGATAGTGAAAATAGCATTTTCTTTCTCTATTATTGCTGATATAGTTAACAAGTATAATCTCTTCTAAAATAAGAAATAGATGATCTATTTCCATTGATCTGTTGACCACTTTCTAAATATAATTTTCCTTTTTCTTAGAAAAAGTATATTGTTTTCCTATAAAAATATGCCTGCTTTGCTCGGGACAGGAGAATATATTATATATAAACACATGGTTTATTTAATGCAAATAGACCATGTGTTTATATCAGATAAATGGTCTGTTCACTGTATATAGACCATCTGTCTCTGCGAATGCGTTGTATGTATTTCAGATACCCTTCCACACTCTATTACCTATGAACAGTACGTTTGGGAACGGTGGAAGGAAAAGCTAAATTTCTTGTTTAATGAAGAGTGTATAGAAGAAAAAAGCTGTTAATGCAGGATCTTGAAGA
>OJNJ01001619.1_pt1 | contig 12611 bp, 9 predicted proteins | sample 1597491 | NCBI WGS metagenome assembly OJNJ01 (sample SAMEA2452132, study PRJEB22498) | human gut metagenome | biome: human feces; feature: human gut; material: feces | place: Australia | collected 2012 | reverse complement strand
GGCGTGTGGAGCAGGAACTTGTGGAATACTGTCTGGCGGATGATGCGGCAAGGGAAAAAATGCAGATGGAGCCATTGCTGGCTGAATTTTATGATGACACGCAGCAGGAGCCGGAAAAAGAAAAACGCTGCCGCAGATATCTTGCTGTTGCAGGAATGTATTTCAGTTTTTCCGAAGAACTGGCGCGTGAAAATGACACAGATGCCATGCGGAAAGGAATCGAAGTGCTGGAAAAGGCCGCAGGCGAGAATATGGAGGGGCAGTGGGAGGCGGTTATCTGGCAGAGACTGGCGGATGCGTGCTATCTTGGCGGAAAATCCGGGGATGGGGAAAGAGAACAGGACTGGTGCCAGGAGAGCTTTCTCTATTACGAACGGCTTCTGTGCAGCAGACAGGATGGAAACCGGCGGAAAAATCTGCTCAGGGCTGCAGAGCTGGCACTTCAGTTCGACATGCAGGAAAAAGCAGAACAGTACCTCAACGAGGCAGCAGAAATTCTGGGAATGGAGGAGGACATTTTTTATCAGCAGATCAGAAAAAGATGGGAGGAAGCAGGATGAGAAAAAAGACCATATGCGCAATGATGACAGGATTCCTGGCAGTCCAGGGAATCGAAGTCCACGCGGAGACACAGCAGACGACAGGCGAGGCCGCAAGTGCGGTGGAAAGCGTGGAATTAGAAGCTGAAATCATCGAGAACAGTGATGTGACAGATGCGGACGGGAAAGCCGGACCGGAGGAACTGCTGCCGGACGAAAAGTCAGAAGAAGAACCGCCTATAGAAGAGAAACCAGAGCAGGAACCAGAACCGCCGGAAGAGAAAACAGATCCGGCAGAGACCGGAAAGAAAGAGACAGAAGGAGAAGAAAAAATGCTTCCCCCGACGGTAATTCCGGATCCGGAGAAAGAACCAGCGGAAAGGTGGGAAGAAGAGGAGGAAGAAATTTCGGAAGATTCAGAATCGGGGAAGCCAGAAGAATTACCGGAGGCAGGAGATATGGGTTCCGGGGAATCGGAATCAGAGGAAGGATGTGAAGAAACAGATACAAAAGAATCAGAGACAGAAGAGTCAGATTCGGAGAGAACGGATTTTGGAGAAATGGACACAGAAAAACCAGATTATGAAGATACAGGTTCAGAAAAATCCGGAACGGAAAATTTGATGCCAGAAGATCCGGAACCGGAAAAGCCTGATATGGAAGAAACGAAGCAGGAATCTCCGTCAACCGAAAAAGAGTCAGAAAATCAAACCTCGGAAACAAAAGCACCAGAAAAAGAGGAGCCTACCGTAATGCCAGATGCCGGAAAGTCAAACACAGAAAAGCAGGAACAAACGGAGCCCGGGCAATCGTCTCCGGAGAAAGAAGAACTCAAAACAGACGAACAGCTGCCCGTTGCTGCAGCCACGCCCGAGGAGGTGACCCAAGATCCAGATGATATTCCACTACAAACAGAAGAAAGCAGTCCTCCGCCTGCCGAAACTCCATCTGAGAGTGCCGGGGAGGAGCCATCTCAAATACCGCCGCAGATCATCGCCGATTTCATATTATCACAGATAACCGGGATCTATTCCGACACCAGCGTCGAAATAGATCCCGGTTATACCCCGGAAATTCTGCTCGAGGGAGCCGCCGACACGGCTGAAATTCTTTCCTGCATGGTAAATGGCTCCGAAGCCGAATATGAATGGAAAGAAAACAAAATCTGTCTGAAAGCCGAGAGCCTTTCCGAAGGCTACAACCGCATCACTGTAAAAGTGCGTGGCGCAGACGGCATTGTTCGAACCATGAAACCGTGGGAAGTCAACGTGAAACCAAAAACTTCCACACTTGTCAGCCAAAGAACCAGCCAGAAACCAAAAGGAACCCGCCTCTGGCAGTCCCTGAGGCGCCTCTGGAACCTGATTCGTGCCATTGCCGAAATTCAGAATCAGACCACCCGCTATCTGCGTGCACTCTGCAGAAAATAGCCTGATCCGGTTTTGTTTGTATTTCTAATTTCGATATGCTAGAATAAAAGACATGTCATACGATAAAAAAAGTAAAAGAGGAAATAAGAGTATGTCAGATATGATATTATTTGATCTGGACGGAACCCTGACCGATTCCGGTCCTGGAATTACAAGATGCGTACAGTATGCGCTGGCATCCTTTGGCATCGAAGAGCCGGATCTGGAAAAACTGAACTGTTACGTGGGGCCGCCGCTTCTGGAATCTTTCATGAATTTTGCAGGCCTTGGCTGCGAAGAAGCACAGCAGGCCATCACAAAATACAGGGAGCGGTACGAGGCAGAGGGCATTTTTGAAAATGAAGTATACGGGGGAATCCCGGAGGTTCTGGCGTATCTGAAAGAGAAGGGAAAAATTCTGGCGGTAGCATCGTCCAAACCGGAAAAATACGTGGAGCAGATCCTGGAGCATTTCGAAATCAGAAAGTATTTTACCGTAGTAACCGGTTCAGAAATGAACGAAACCAGAACCGACAAAGGAGAAGTCATCGCAGAGACGCTGCGCCGACTCGGAGCAGAAGACAGCCGTTCCGACGTGGTGATGGTTGGTGACAGAAGCTATGACGTAATCGGGGCAAGAGAAAACGGACTGCTCTGTGTCGGCGTATCGTATGGGTACGGTGGAAGAGAAGAACTCGAGGCAGCAGGTGCCGCAAAGGTATGTGATACACCGGAAGAACTGAAACTGCTGGCGGAGGATCCGAAAGAAGAGAAGAAAAGACGCGACCGCATCAAAAAAATGAAGCCGGAGCGTATCCCGTGGCTGACAAGAGGAGAAAGTGGAACAGGAATCTTTGCGCCGAAAGAGAAAAAAGCAGAGAATATAAAAGAAAAAAGGACAGCGAAAACAGAGCCAAAAACGGAGGAAATCGTAATTCCTATCCAGCGGAAGCTATGGCGTCTTTTAAAACCGCTTCTGACGTACGAACTGTTTCTGATCGGAGCAACCGTACTTCTGGCGCTGATCCTGATGACGTTTACGACCGGCGGTTATCTGGAAGAGCGTATGCACGCGACATCCGTTCTTGCATCAGCAATCGGCAGTCTGGCGGCGATCCCGGTTCTCTGGAAACAGTACAAAAAAGATGAAGGCATGTTCCCGAAACCGGAAAAACGGTGGAGTGCGGCAGAGGCAGCCGCCTGTATTCTGCTGGTTATGACCTTCGGCCATCTCCTGAACACTGTCATGAACGTGACCGGCTTTACCAGAATCTTTTCCGGCTATCAGGACATGGCATCAAAGATTTATGAAGGACAGAACCCGCTGCTTCTGATCCTGTCCGTCGGTGTGCTGAGCGCGGCCGCAGAGGAAATTGTTTTCCGCGGCATGATTTACCGCAGGGCAAAAGATTTCTGGGGAACCGGCTGGGGCATCGCAGCATCATGTCTGCTGTTCGGTGCATATCACGGCAATGTGACGCAGTTTGTCTATGCAGCCGTGGTAAGTGTGCTTCTGATCCTTATTTATGAGCGGTGCGGAACACTCCTTGCCCCGGTTCTTGCGCACATGGCAGAAAATATCTGGGGACTTTACCGGAGCCAGTTCGTATCCTGGATGACCCAAAAAGCGCCGGCAGGTGCATGGATGTTCGTCTTTTTGGAAGCGGTAATCTGCGCCGGAACGTTCTGGTATCTGTTTTTAAAGGATAAACAGGGGAAAACACAAAAATAACAGAAAAAAACCGCAGAATCCGCGAAAAAAATGCTTGTCATGAAAAAAACTCTGTGATACAATCTTACTGTTGCACAATAAGCACCCATGCGGTACCAAGGATGGTGCCTGTTTTTTGAAAAACAGGTTCCAAGGTGAAAAAACATGGGGAAGAATAAAACCATAAGGAGATAAAACAATGAGCGTAATTTCAATGAAACAGTTACTGGAAGCCGGTGTTCATTTCGGACATCAGACAAGAAGATGGAATCCTAAAATGGCTCCGTACATCTACACAGAGCGTAATGGTATCTACATCATCGACCTGCAGAAATCTGTAGGAATGGTAGATGACGCATACAAAGCTGTTGCAGACATCGCAGCAGACGGCGGCACAATCCTTTTCGTAGGAACCAAAAAACAGGCTCAGGACGCTATCGCTGTTGAGGCAGAGCGCTGCGGAATGTACTATGTAAACGAGAGATGGCTCGGCGGTATGCTGACCAACTTCAAAACCATCCAGAGCCGTATTGCAAGACTGAAAGCAATCGAGACCATGGAGCAGGATGGCACCTTCGAAGTTCTTCCGAAAAAAGAAGTCATTGAGTTAAAGAAAGAGCTTGCAAAACTGCAGAAAAACCTTGGCGGTATCAAAGAAATGAAGAGACTGCCGGACGCTATCTTCGTAGTAGATCCGAAAAAAGAGAGAATCTGCGTACAGGAAGCTCATACACTGGGAATTCCGCTGATCGGTATCTGCGATACCAACTGCGATCCGGAAGAGCTTGACTATGTAATTCCGGGTAATGACGACGCTATCCGTGCCGTAAAACTGATCGTTTCCAAAATGGCAGACGCAGTTATCGAGGCAAAACAGGGCGAGGCTGAGGAAGCTGCATACGAAGAAGCAGCAGAGACAGACGCTGAATAATTTACGCGAAGTAATGAACTGGGGGGAACTTGAAATTCAGGTTCCCTTCGGCGAATCTCACAATAGCAGACCGGCATGAAGATGCAGTCTGCTGAATCACGTATACGGAGGAATAAAACAATGGCTATTACAGCAGCAATGGTAAAAGAGTTAAGAGAAGTAAGCGGCGCTGGTATGATGGACTGCAAGAAAGCTCTTACAGCTACCGAAGGTGATATGGACAAAGCAATGGAGTTCCTGAGAGAAAAAGGACTTGCTACTGCTCAGAAAAAAGCTGGCAGAATCGCAGCTGAGGGTATCGTTATGCTGAACGTATCCGAGGATGGAAAGAAAGCTGTCGCTGTAGAAGTAAACGCTGAGACAGACTTCGTTGCAAAGAACGAGAAATTCCGTGGCTATGTAGCACAGGTTGCAGAGCAGGCTATGGATACAACTGCAGCAGACGTAGAAGGATTCCTGGCAGAGCCTTGGAAATTCGATACCAACGAGACCGTTGGCGAAGAGCTGGCTCATCAGATCGCTACCATCGGCGAGAACATGAACATCCGTCGTTTCCAGCAGGTAAAAGAGGAGAACGGTTTCGTTGCTTCTTATACTCATATGGGCGGTAAAATCGGTGTTCTGGTTGACGTTGAGACAGATGTTGTAAACGATGACCTCAAAGAGATGGCTAAAAACGTTGCAATGCAGATTGCAGCTCTTCGTCCGCAGTACACAAGCCGCGACGAAGTAAGCGCTGATTACATCGAACATGAGAAAGAAATCCTCATGGCTCAGATTCAGAACGACCCGAAAGAGTCCCAGAAACCGGAAAAAGTTATCCAGGGAATGATCCAGGGCCGTATCAACAAAGAGCTCAAAGAGATCTGCCTGCTTGACCAGGTATACGTAAAAGCAGAAGACGGAAAACAGTCCGTAGCTCAGTACGTAGCACAGGTTGCTAAAGCAAACAACGCAACCGTAGCAGTAAAAGGCTTCGTTCGTTTCGAGACCGGTGAAGGAATCGAGAAGAAAGAAGAGAACTTCGCTGAGGAAGTTGCTAAACAGATGAACGCATAATTCAACTGTGAATTTGTAAAAATAACGCAAAAATATAAAACCCTCATAAATGTGCAGAAAATACACGATTTATGAGGGTTTTTTACTGTCACAGGCAGTATCCATCGGAAATGCAGTAAGTGCCCTGAAGGATACCGTCCCCGGAGATTTCCCGGCAATGAATCTTTCGGAGATTTGTGAATTAATCCAGGAACATAAATCGAATGGTCCGGTAATGGAGATGAAACGTTAAACATAAGAAAAGAGGAACAAATTTGAAAAAACAAGACAAAAGAAACTGGCCGAAAGCAGTGATTCAGATCCTTTCTTTCCTGCTGATCCCGGGCTTGTTTGAGGCGCAGTTTTCTGCGGTTGGGACGATTATTTCCGCAGTTTATCAGGGGACGGTTTTGTGGGAACGGATCAGGTATTCGGTATGGATGCTGCTGGCGACGGTTCCGGCGGTGATTATTGTGGGACGGTTTTTCTGCGGATATTTCTGCAGCTTCGGGGCTGTGCAGGATTTTCTGTGGTTTGCAGGAAATAAGCTGAAAAAGCGGTTTCGAAAAGCAGGTGCGAAAAACCTGCATTCAAAGTCAAAGAAGAGTGGAAGAAATGTTCCAACAGGCTGGATCAAATATGGTGTGCTCCTGTTCTGGGCAGTCTTCGTATGGAGTGGTATGATAAAATGGAACATCGCAGGGCCGTGGCAGGTGTTTGGACAGTACAGTTCCATCGGACACCGGCCGGGCGTGAAGCCGATGTTTTCGATTGGCGGTGCGCTGATTCTGGTGATTTTCGTCGGATCCGTCTTAATCCAGCGCTTTTTCTGCCGGTATCTCTGTCCCATGGGAGCCATCTACAGCCTGATTTCCAGATGTACTCTGTTAAAAATTGTAAAACCGCGGAGCAAATGCGGAAACTGCCGTCTCTGTACTGCAAAATGTACCATGGGAATTGATCTGACAGAAAAAGAGCAGACGGCAGGCGGCGAGTGCATTGGATGCGGGGTATGTGTAAACGGATGTTTGAAGAACAATGCACACTGGAAGTACCGATACAGCGTGTGGATCGGTGTCGGGGTGACCTGCCTTACGATTGCAGCGTCACAGTTCCTGATCTGGAGTGAGAGTGGTTCCGTTGGTAAGACAGCAGGTGATGCGGCCATTGATACGGCAGAACAGAATCCGGGCGGCAGATTCCAGGACGGCACTTATTCCGGAAGTGGAGAAGGCTACCGCGGAACCGTGACCGTTTCCGTAAAAGTGGAACAGGGAACGATAACCGGACTGACGATAGAGAACGCCGAGGATGATCAGACATATCTGGACAGAGCAAAGTCAGGAATCTTTTCGGAAATCATGAAAAAACAGAGTGCCGAGGAGATAGATACCGTTTCCGGCGCCACCTACAGCAGTAAAGGGTTGATTGAGGCCACTCAAAATGCGTTAAAAGAAGCCGCCGGAGATGAGAATACTGTACAGGAAAATACAGCATCTGAATCGACGGATACAACGGAAGAAAAACAGGCATTCCTGGACGCCGGCCGTTTCCACGACCTGAAAGACGGCATCTATACGGGTACCGCCGATGCCTTCCGCGGGGATGTCGAAGTGCAGGTGACGGTAGAAAACCAGAAAGTGACCGACATCTCCATCCTTTCCTACTGCGACACCGAGGAATACTTTTTCCGTGCAGCACCTTACGTGATAGGGCAGATGAAAGAAGAACAGAGCCTTAACATCGACGCCTTGAGCGGTGCCACCTACAGCAGCAACGGCATCATCCACGCCACTGCCAATGCCCTCGAAATCCCGGAGGACGAATATGCACCGCGCCCCGGCCGTGATCTGAAAAATAAACAGAAAGACCATGGTCACATTGTACAGCATACCATCGAGAACTGGGAGCAGTATGAAGAAAAAGTAAAAGAATACGAAGACGTACAGAATTAAAAAAATAATCTCAGAATAAGCACTGTAAATACATCCATCTGTATTTGCAGTGCTTTTCTGCTGTAACAGAACCCCGTCTGACTGCATCAAAAATATAAAAAATTTTACAATCATTTGATATAGACCTTATCGGAACAGGATAGCAGTTAAAATACAAATGTGCTACGATCGTGATTGTAGTAAAAAATATTCTGAAAGAAATGGCAGGAACAGCAAAAATACAGCGGTTAGGCTGGAGTCTGGGATGGATGCAGTCAAAAGACTGTAGCCTGAAAAAGAGGAGAACGAACGATTGACATACAAGGAAATTATAAAAAACAAAGAAATTAACGCATATCTGAAAAAAGGAAACGAAAACCTGGGACAGCTGGGATATACGGATCATTCGCAGAAACACTGTATGCAGGTTGCCCATCAGGGAGGAAAAATTCTGAAAAAGCTGGGTTATTCGGAACATGAGATTGAACTCGCTCAAATTGCAGGTTATATGCATGATATTGGAAATGTGATTAACAGATCACATCATGCAGAGTACGGTGCACTTCTTGCAAATGAACTTTTAAAAGAAACGGATATGACGTTGGAAGACAGAGTAACCATCGTTTCTGCAATTGGAAACCACGATGAATCAACGGGAAGTCCGGAGGATGTGATCTCAGCCGCCTTGATCATCGCAGATAAAACAGATGTCAGAAGAAGCCGTGTAAGACAAAAGGAACAATCTGCTTTCGATATTCATGACAGAGTAAATTATGCGGTTACAGATTCCAAGCTGAAAGTGGATGAGAAAAAATCAGAGATCGCATTGAATCTCCAGATTGATGAAAAAATCTGTTCGATGTATGACTATTTTGAGATCTTTCTCGGAAGAATGATGCTGTGCAGAAAATCGGCAGAAATACTGGGAACTACGTTTAAACTGACGGTCAATGGACGAAAAGTTTTGTAAAAAGAACAAAAATGGCTTTACATGGATTTTACAGAAACAAAACAATAGCAGGATAGATGAAAAAATTTTCTTATTATATGATAACCATCAGGGCTTTTACAGCAAGTGAAAAGAAAAGCGGAATCTTTGAAAGAACGCGCAGAAGAAGGAGAATTAAAATACATGAAAAAGCAGCAGTTAAAATCAGAACCCTATATGATGAATCGTGAATTATCCTGGCTGAAATTCAATGAGAGAGTCTTAAACGAAGCCGGAACCCCGGCCGTCCCGCTTGCCGAGCGTCTGACGTTTGCTTCGATCTACCAGTCAAACCTGGATGAGTTCTACCGTGTCCGGGTCGGCACATTGATGGATCAGATGGAATCAAAAGAAGTGGTCCGGGAAAATAAAACGAATATGACGAGTGAACAGCAGGTAAAAGCGATTCTGCAGGAGACAAGAGACCTGGATCAGAAAAAAGCGGCGATCTATGAGCAGCTGATGGGAGAATTGGAGCCGAAGGGAATCCGCCTCATCAACTTCAATAAGCTGTCCGCTGAAGAGGGAAAACTGCTGGAAACGTATTTTGATAATGAGATCGCGCCGTATCTGTCTGCCAACATTGTGAGCAAACAGCAGCCGTTCCCGTTCCTGAAAAACAAAGATATCTATGCGGTCGCACTCCTTGAGACGAAGGGCGGAAAGACCCGTGCTGCGATCATCCCATGCAGCAACAACGTATTCCGCCGTCTGATCGACATCCCGACCAGAAAGGGAACCTTTATGCTCTCCGAGGAGCTGATTCTGCACTTCCTTCCGAAGATGTTCAAAAATTATGTTGTAAAAGAAAAATCCCTGATCCGTGTAACGCGGAATGCCGATATCGATACCGAGACGATTTACGATGAGGATCTGGATTATCGTGATGCAATGGAAAACCTGATCAAACAGAGAAAACGTATGAGCCCGGTCCGCATGGAGATGTCCCGTGAGCTGAACAAGAAGCTGACTTCATCGCTCTGTAAGGAAATCAAGGTGGACAAAGACCATGTATTCCTGTCCAGAGTGCCGCTGGATCTGTCATTTGTCTTTGCACTGCAGGGATATCTGCGCAGTCTGGAGCAGAACGGAACGGCCGACACTAAGCAACTGTTCTATCAGCGCCGCGCCCCGCGTATGACACCGCAGTTGGATTCGAAAGCGCCGCTGATTCCGCAGGTTATGAAAAAAGATGTTCTGCTTTCCTATCCATTTGAGAGCATCAAACCGTTTATCAGCCTGCTCGACGAGGCGGCAAAAGATGAGAGCGTTGTTTCGATTAAGATGACACTGTACCGCCTGGCTGACAAGAGCCAGATTGTTGATGCACTGGTCGAAGCAGCAGAGAATGGAAAAGAGGTTGTTGTCCTTGTTGAGCTGCGCGCCCGCTTCGATGAGGAGAGCAATATCGAGTATTCCCGTATCCTGGAGGAGGCCGGCTGCCGCGTGATTTACGGCCTGAACGGCTTTAAAGTCCACTCCAAGCTGTGCCTGATTTCCAGAAAAACAGAGGACGGCGTATCGTATGTGACCCAGATCGGAACCGGAAACTATAACGAAAAAACATCCGCACTCTACACCGACCTGTCTCTGATCACCGGAAACCAGGCGATCGGAAAAGAGGCGGCAGAGGTGTTTGCAGCGCTCTTAAAGGGCGAGACCGTGGAAAAGACAGACCTTCTTCTGGTTGCACCGAAATGTCTGCAGAACCGGGTGCTTGAGATGATAGATGAAGAAATTGCGCATGCAAAACAGGGTGAGGAGAGTTATATCGGCATTAAGATCAACTCCCTGACAGACAAAGCCATCATCACCAAGCTGGTGGAGGCTTCCCAGGCGGGCGTGAAGATCGAAATGATTGTCCGCGGTATCTGCTGTCTGATTCCGGGAATCGAGGGATACACGGAAAATATCAAGGTTGTCAGCATTGTCGGCCGCTTCCTTGAGCATTCCAGAATTTACCGTTTTGGAACGAAAGAGCGCGAGAAGGTCTATCTTGCATCCGCCGATTTCATGACAAGAAATACCATCCGCCGTGTTGAGGTTGCCGCTCCGGTTCTGGATGATACCTTAAAAGAGCGCCTGGACTGGATGTTCGAGACGATGATGAAGGACAACGAAAAGGGAAAATGTCTGAATGCCAGCGGAAAATATGTGGACCGGGAATCGAACGGTACGAAACTCAATTCGCAGGAGCTGTTTTACGCGATGGCGTACAGCAATGCGGAAAAAGCGCAGACAAAGGCATAAAAACAGACAGAGATTTTATTCTGTGAAACGGCAAAACCGGAGAACAGCCAGGCAGAAAAGCGGGCGTTCTCCGGTTTTACATTTGCACCCGTGATAGCAAAAAACAATAACGAATGGAATTGACAATCTCAGCTCCTGGTCGGATCTGACAGATGCACTGCACGCCGGAAAAATCGACGGTGCATCGGAACTGATTGAGCTGGCGAAAGCAGGTCTTACGCTGGACGACATTGCGGTGACGCAGGGCTTTGGAACGGTGCTGGCGCGCTCCGAAGAGCTCTGGGAGGATTCTCTCTGCTGCGGTCTGATTTCCGGACCGATGTGATCGAAAAAGATCCCGCATCGTTTCAGAAACTGCTGGACGGCTATTTTGCGGCGGGAGAAAAGCTCGACAAAAAAGAAGCGCTTCGGGTGGCAGAGGAGTATCTGGGACAGGATGCGGCAACACTCGAAACTTCGCTTGACTGGATCAGCTACCAGGACCTTGCAATTTCCGAGGAGGCGATCTATCTCGCCGACCGCGTGGTGATTCTCGATGCCAATCCGGGGCAGATCAAAGCAGTACTTACGATTCCGCTTGGAAAGCACCGGGATCGTACGAGTGAGGATTTTCTGGCAATTCGGGATCAGATTTTTGAGATCTTCCATATGAAACGGGAAGATGCGATTGAATATTATACTTAACGGGGGAACAAAGCCGCTTTGAGATTTTTTGCGTTTCACTCCGGGGTTCCGCAATGAGAGGTTTTGTGGTACAATAAGCAGTGAGTCGGGCCGCAGGGGATGAGGGGGCCTGAAAAATATGAATCATACAGACAGGATGAAACAAAATGGAAAAAACCAAAAAACTGGCGGTAGGCATTTTAGCGCATGTCGATGCGGGAAAGACGACGCTGGCAGAGGGAATTTTATATAAAACAGGCCAGATCCGGAAAGCCGGAAGAGTGGATCACAAGGACGCCTTTCTGGACACGGAGGAACTGGAAAAAGCAAGGGGTATCACGATCTTTTCCAAACAGGCCGTGCTGAAGCTGAACGAGACGGAGGTCACACTCCTTGACACGCCGGGCCATGTGGATTTCTCGGCGGAGATGGAGCGCACTTTACAGGTCATGGACTATGCGGTTCTTCTGATCAGCGGTGCGGACGGCGTGCAGGGTCATGTGGAAACCCTGTGGCGGCTGCTCGCGCGGTATGAGATCCCGGTCTTTCTCTTTATCAACAAGATGGATCAGCCAGGCACGGATGCGGAAAAACTGCTGGAAGAACTGCAGAGCCGTCTCTCAGAGCACTGCCTGAATTTCTCGCAGGATCTCCAGAACGCAGAATTGCTGGAAGAACTCGCCATGTGTGATGAGGACGTGCTGGAGCAGTATCTGGAAACGGGAAGCGTGGAAGAAGACCAGATCCGCACGATGATCGCAGAACGGAAGGTTTTTCCGTGCTGCTTTGGCTCTGCACTCAAGATGGAGGGCGTGACGGAATTTCTGAAAATTCTGGACCGGTTTACAAAAACGCCGGAGTACGGCGGGGATTTTGGCGCGCGCGTTTTTAAGATTTCAAGGGACACGGCAGGAAACCGTCTGACGCATCTGAAAATCACGGGCGGCGTGCTGAAGGTGAAGCAGATGCTCGGCGAAGAAAAGGCAGACCAGATCCGCATTTATTCCGGTGCGGGCTATACGATGGTACAGGAAGCACCGGCGGGGACGATCTGTGCCGTAACGGGACTGAACAGCACCTTCTCCGGTCAGGGCATCGGCAACGAAACCGAGGCGGAAAAACCGGTGCTGGAGCCGGTGCTGACGTAC
>OJNJ01001617.1_pt1 | contig 12625 bp, 8 predicted proteins | sample 1597491 | NCBI WGS metagenome assembly OJNJ01 (sample SAMEA2452132, study PRJEB22498) | human gut metagenome | biome: human feces; feature: human gut; material: feces | place: Australia | collected 2012 | reverse complement strand
GAAGAGGAACCAACATCAGAAAGAGAGCCGACGGACGCTGGGAGGGGCGCTACTATATAGTAGACACAGCCGGCAGTAAAAAGTGCAAATCGGTATACGGCCACAGCTATAAGGAAGTAACAGAAAGGCTGCTTACAGCAAAAGCTGCTTCACTTAATCAAACAGCAGCCCACAAGCAGTCCGCTATCACCGTAAAAGAAGTCGCTGAGAAATGGCTTAAAAGTATAGCATCCAACCGGAAGTGCTCTACCATTCAAAAGTATTCTACTATATACAATAAATATATCAAACCGAACTGGGGAGAAAGCGTCATAGATGAGTTAAATCAGAATGAAATACTCAAGGAGTTGCCTGAGACAGCCGGTGAGAGCGTTACAAAGAGCATACTTTGTATATTCAACTCAATCCTTGCATATGGAGCTGCCACATATGGTACCGGAGAAATTCATCTGTCGTACAGAGCAAAACGTTCATCCGTCACACCCTCAAACAACATAAATGCAATCAATACAACAGACCAGCAAAAGCTAACCGAGTATCTTCTAACCGAGCTTGATATCTATAAGCTCGGTATTTTATTGTGCCTTTTTATGGGGCTGCGTTTAGGAGAAATTTGTGCCTTGAAATGGGAAGATATCGACATGATTAGTCGCACTCTGCATGTCAATCGCACAGTGCAGAGACTTCCGGTAGATATGGTACACACATCCGATTCATCACAAAATAACCACACAGCTACGAGAAAGACTTCTTTATATATAGATTCACCAAAGACTTCAAATTCACTTCGTGAGATTCCTATCCCGGACTTTATATATGACAAGCTGTCAGATTATTATAACACTTCAATGAAAGGTGACTCTTATTTTCTAAAGAAAAATCAGCCTATGGATCCCCGCACTTATCAGAATAGATTTCATATCTATATAAGAGAAGCAGGTATCGGGAATACTCACTTTCATGCATTGCGCCACACCTTTGCCACAAACTGTATCAGCAGCGGCGCCGACGCTAAGAGTGTAAGTGAGATTCTTGGACATTCCAATGTAAATATTACATTGAATCGCTATGTGCATCCAAATCTGGAGACCAAACGCTCCGCAATCAATTCTATAGTTATCCCATAAATGGTCAGAAAAATGGTCATATTTATATAAAATGCTTATTTTATACATAAGGGAGGTTGGATTTCGCAGATTGTAATAATCTGCGAAATCCAACCTCCCTTTTAATGTAGTGTTTCACCCGGAGGCAGCAAATGAGCATACATCTTTACAAGCACAACGAAGATGCATACAGAGCAGTCGAGACCATGCTGGAGGAAAAGCAGATGGCAGCCGTCATCCATCCGACCGGCACGGGCAAGTCGATGATAGCCTTCAAGCTCGTGGAGCAGCATCCGCACAAGCACTTTCTATGGCTATCGCCAAGTGAGTACATCTACAAGACACAGCTTGAAAACATAGACACACAGTTCTCAAACATAGAATACATGTCATACAGTAGGCTCATGAAGCATGAGGACAGCATAGACACCCTGCACCCTGACTATATCATACTCGATGAGTTCCACCGCTGTGGAGCCGCAGAGTGGGGCAAGAGTGTGAGTAAGCTTCTGGAAGCATATCCGAAGGCAAAGCGCCTGGGGCTCTCAGCGACAAACATACGCTATCTGGACAACCAGCGCAATATGGCAGAGGAGCTCTTTGAGGGCAACATAGCCTCAGAGATGACACTCGGAGAAGCAATCGTGAGGGAAATACTTCCGGAGCCTAAATATGTCATAGCCATGTATTCATACAAGAAAGAGCTTGAACAACTGAAAAAGCGAATCGAGGGCTTATCAAACCCGGGACTTGTATCGGAAAACGAAAAGCTCCTAGAACAGCTAAAGCGTGCACTCGAGCAGGCAGACGGCCTCACAGAGGTCTTTGCCAGACAGATGACAAAGCCTGATGGCAAATACATAGTATTCTGCTCAGGCAGAGAGCATATGGATGAGATGAAGGCGCAGGCGGCCGACTGGTTTAGCAAGGTGGACAAAAAGCCACACATATACACAGCGTACTACAACGAAGCGTCGACCAGCAAAGCCTTTGCCGAATTCAAAAAGGACACAGGAAGCCACTTAAAGCTCCTCTACTGCATAGATATGCTGAACGAGGGTATACATGTGGATGATGTGGACGGAGTAATACTGCTTCGCCCTACAGTGTCACCAATCATCTATCTGCAGCAGATAGGCAGAGCACTGTCAGCAGGAAGCAAAAACCAGCCGGTCATCTTTGACCTGGTCAACAACTTCGACAGCCTCTACTGCATAGACTGCCTGAAAAACGAGATGCAGGAAGCGTTTTTACTGTATCCGGACACTCACTCGTCAAGAGAGCACTTTGAAGACAGATTCCGCATCATAGATGAGACAAAGGACAGCAGGGAGATATTCATGCGCCTGCAGGAAAATCTGGGGAGTGCCTGGGACACGTACTATGAGGCAGCAAAGCAGTGGTATGAGGAAAATGGAAATCTCAAGATACCAAAGAGCTATGTCACTGAGTCAGGACTTACGCTGGGAGCATGGATAAACACCCAGAGGCGTGTGAAGTCAGGCAATATATCCGGAAACCTCACCTGGGAAAAGATACAAAAGCTAAACGATATAGGCATGATATGGGATGTCACGGACTCAAGCTGGCAGGAGGTACTTGAAGAGCTGAAAAGCTACTGCAATACCTACGGCAACCTGGACATCAAGGCCAAATACGTATCGCCTACAGGCTTTAGGCTAGGCTCATGGATCAACAACATGCGCTTCAAGGTAAAAAAGTACGGCATAGAGCAGGCACTCACCGATGAGCAGAGAAAAGAACTTGAGGAGCTTGGCATGATATGGGATCACAACAAGCAGAAGTGGGAAGAGTACTACAGCGCAGCCAAAGCCTACTACAAGGAGTATGGAAACCTCGAAGTACCTGCAAAGTACGTCACAGCAGACGGCATACCGCTTGGACGGTGGCTATCCAACCAGACCAATAGCCACTCAATGACAGACGAGCAGCTACAGCGCCTGCAGAGCATAGGCTACAGGTCAGAAAGCAAGACCGCTATACAGTGGAACAGAAAGTTTGAGCTTGCGAAAGCATATTACGAGAAAAACGGCAATCTGGACGTGCCGGTATCATATTCCACAGACGGAGTGAAGCTGGGACGCTGGATATCAAATATCAGATGTAAAAGAAAAAACCCGAAGGCCAGCGGCATGGTGCTCGACACAGAGCGCATAGCAAGGCTTGACAGCATAGGGATGAACTGGAAATAGGGTGATCAAGAAATACAGGGAGACACAAAAAATGTACAGAAAGAAAGGAAGAGGCTGGACAAAGCATATAGATTTCATGCTCTTAGATGTCCTGTGTATGCAGATAGCATTCATATTCTCATACATATGGCGCTTTGGACTTGGCAATCCATACATAGATGAAGACTACAGGATACTGGCAGTAGCATTTCTGTTCATAGATTTCTTCGTGGAAATAGTATCCGATGCCTTCAAAAATGTATTGAAGCGAGGCTATCTTGATGAGTTCATAGTTACATGTAAGCATGTGGTATTTGTGGAAATAATAACAACCTTCTTCCTGTTTACCACACATATGGGTGAGATATATTCGCGTATGTCTTACTACATCATGATTCCAATATATATTCTCGTGTCGTACTTAGGCAGAATGGTGTTAAAGAAAATAATTAAAAAAAGAGGCTTTGCTTCATCAAAAGAATCACTCTTTGTCATAGCACCGGAAAAGCTCCTTAGGGAGACGCTTCAGGGACTAAAGGAAAATGGCTTTGGATATACACAGATAGTGGCAGCGGCAACAGATGCCGACCTGAATGGCAAAACAATATGTGAAATACCAATAGTTGCAAACCATGACGGGATAGTGGACTACGCTTGTGAGGAATGGGTGGACGAGGTGCTTATCCCACCGTGTGCGGAGAGCGAATATCCCTACGAAATGGCAGACATATTCCTGGAGATGGGAATAGCTGTTCACAGAGGCATCACCAAAAACAAGGTCATGGCAGGCAGTTTTAATCAGATAGAAAAAATAGGTGACTACACAGTCATCACAGCCAGCTTGAACTATGCGAGAACCACACAGCTTCTTGCCAAAAGAGGCATGGACATACTCGGAGGGCTGGTCGGATGCATCATCACCTTGATAGTGACGATATTTGTGGGACCAGCAATCTATATAGCATCACCGGGACCGATCTTCTTCGCACAGGAGCGAATCGGCAGAAACGGAAGAAAGTTCAAGATGTACAAATTCAGAAGCATGTACATGGATGCCGAGGAGCGAAAGAAGGAGCTCATGGCACAAAACAAGGTGAGCGACGGAATGATGTTTAAGATGGACTTCGACCCAAGAATCATAGGCAATAAGATACTGCCGGATGGAACAAAGAAAACCGGCATAGGACAGTTTATCAGGAAGACATCAATAGATGAGCTGCCACAGTTTTGGAATATCCTCAAAGGAGATATGAGCCTGGTGGGAACACGACCACCAACACTTGATGAGTGGGAGAAGTATGAACCACACCACAGAGCCAGAATGTCATTCAGGCCGGGATTGACCGGGCTGTGGCAGGTGAGTGGCAGGAGCAATATCACGGACTTTGAAGAAGTTGTGAGATTGGATACCCAGTATATTGGGGAGTGGAGTGTGAAGAATGATATAAGAATTATTTTTCAAACTATTATAAGTGTGATGAAGGATGAGGGAGCAGTATAGGGAAGAGTTGCATTAGATAGGCATGTTAAAACGTAAGAACTAGGAGAGAATTTTTAAAATGAAAAATGTAAGAATTGCAGTTGCTGGAACAGGCTATGTGGGTTTGTCAATTGCCACATTGCTTTCTCAGCACCATCAGGTAACCGCAGTTGATATTGTTCCGGAGAAAGTTGAGCTGATCAACAATCGAAAGTCTCCGATTCAGGATGATTATATTGAAAAATACCTTGCAGGGAAAGAATTGAACCTGACCGCAACGCTGGATGCAAAGGCTGCATACTCCGATGCGGACTTTGTTGTAATCGCCGCACCTACCAACTACGATAGCCACACCCAGCATTTTGACACATCTGCGGTCGAAGCTGTGATCAAGCTGGTCATGGAATATAACCCGAACGCCATCATGGTCATCAAGTCCACAATCCCTGTGGGCTACACCGCAAGCGTACGTGAAAAATTCAACAGTAAGAACATCATCTTCAGCCCGGAATTTTTAAGAGAAAGCAAAGCACTGTACGATAATCTTTATCCTTCTCGTATCATCGTTGGCACTGATCTGAACGATGAGCGTCTGGTTGAGGCGGCACACGAGTTTGCTGGTTTGCTGCAGGAAGGCGCTATCAAGGAGAACATCGACACCCTGTTCATGGGCTTCACCGAGGCAGAGGCAGTCAAATTGTTTGCCAATACATATCTGGCCCTGCGCGTGGCTTATTTCAATGAACTGGACACCTATGCAGAGAGCAAGGGGCTGAACACTCAGCAGATTATCGATGGGGTATGCCTTGACCCTCGTATTGGTAGTCACTACAACAATCCGTCCTTTGACTACGGCGGATACTGCCTGCCGAAAGATACTAAGCAGCTGCTGGCTAACTATGCAGATGTGCCGGAGAACTTGATCGAGGCTATTGTCGAGAGTAACAGAACTCGTAAAGATTTCATCGCTGACCGCGTCCTAAAGCTGGCTGGTTATTATGGTTATGACGAGGATAACGAGTACGATAAGGAACAGGAAAAATCTGTGACCATCGGTGTGTACCGCCTGACCATGAAGAGCAACAGCGATAACTTCCGTCAGAGTTCTATTCAGGGTGTCATGAAGCGTATCAAGGCCAAGGGTGCAACGGTTGTGATTTATGAGCCGACTCTGAAAGATGGTGAGACATTCTTCGGATCAGTAGTGGTTAATGATCTGGATAAGTTCAAGGAAATGAGCCACGCCATCATCGCAAACCGCTATGACAAGTGTCTGGATGATGTGAAGGATAAAGTTTACACGAGAGATATTTTCCAGCGAGATTGATAGAGGTTATATAGGATTAAGATAGGGAGAAAGTTATATATGTACGATTATTTAGTAGTAGGTTCTGGTCTTTACGGGGCGATTTTTGCCCATGAGGCGAAGAATCATGGAAAATCTGTTTTGGTAGTGGACAAGCGTCCGAATATTGCGGGTAACATTTATACAGAAAGTGTTGAGGGCATCAACGTTCACAAATACGGCGCTCACATTTTCCATACCAACAATAAAAAGGTTTGGAGTTATATCACACAATTTGCAGAATTCAACCGCTTTACCAACAGCCCCGTGGCTAATTACAAGGGTGAATTGTATTCGTTACCGTTCAACATGTATACCTTTAACAAGATGTGGGGTGTTGTGACACCGGAAGAGGCTGCCGCCAAGATTGAGGAGCAGCGCAAGGAGATTACTGGCGAGCCACAGAATCTTGAAGAGCAGGCCATTTCACTTGTGGGTCGTGATATCTATGAGAAACTTATCAAAGGCTACACTGAAAAGCAGTGGGGGCGCGATTGTAAAGAGTTGCCATCTTTTATTATTAAGCGCCTTCCAGTTCGTCTGACTTTTGATAACAACTATTTCAATGCACTTTATCAGGGTATTCCTGTTGGTGGTTATACGAAGATGATTGCAAATCTGCTGGATGGTGTTGAGGTTCGTTTGAACACAGACTATCTGGAGAACAAGGCCGAGTTGGATGCATTGGCCGATAAGGTTGTGTACACTGGACCGATTGATGCTTATTTTGATTATAAGTTGGGTACGTTGGAATATCGTTCGGTTCGCTTTGAAACGGAAACATTGGACAAGCCTAATTTCCAGGGCAACGCAGCAGTGAACTATACCGACCGCGAAACTCCGTGGACTCGGATTATTGAACACAAATGGTTTGAATTTGGCAAGGATGAAAATGAAAACGATCTGCCAAAAACAATCATCAGCCGTGAGTATAGTAGCGAGTGGAAACCGGGAGATGAGCCGTATTATCCGGTTAATGATGCTAAGAATAGCTTGCTTTATTCTGAATATAAGAAGCTGGCAGACGCAGAAGAAAAAGTAATCTTCGGCGGTCGTCTTGGTGAGTATAAGTACTATGATATGGATCAGGTAATTGCAGCTGTATTGGATAAATGTGCGAAGGAACTGGGAGAGTAAAAATGGCAAAGAAAAAGATTTTAATGGTCTGTGAAGCTTTTGGAGGTGGCGTATTTACTTACGTATCTCAGCTCTGCAACGATATGGTGGATGAATTTGATATTTATCTTGCATATTCCCTCAGACCGCAGACACCTAAGAATTACAAAGATTTTCTGGATCAGAGAGTACATCTGATTGAAATGAAAAATGTTGGAGTCAAGGGTTTGACCAACTTTAAGAGTGATATTGCGGCAATTAAGGAACTGCGTCAGATTGAAAAAGAAATTCAGCCAGATGTGATTCATTTACATTCCTCTGTTGCAGGTGGCTTAGGTAGACTGGCTTATAAAGAAAAGAATAATACTGTTGTGTATACGCCTCATGGATATGCACATATTCTTATGGGACCGGGGAAGAAGAGCAAAGTCTACAAGTTTGCTGAAAAGGTTCTCGGAAATCGAGCACTTACACTTACCTGTTGCGAAAGTGAAGATGAAGAAGCAAAGAAATTCTCCAAGAGAACAGCCCATGTTGAAACGGGTGTGAATCTCTCAGATCTTTCTGCATCCCTTGATGGTATTAAGTCTGTAAAAAATGATAAATTCACGGTCTTTACGCTTGGCCGTGCCTGCGTTCAGAAACAGCCGCAGCTTTTTAATAGAATTGCTGAGCTGGTACCAGATGCAAGATTTATCTGGATTGGTAACGGAGAACTTGAAAGTGAGTTAACTGCTCCCAATATTGAAGTGACAGGATGGAAACCTCGTAAGGAAGCTTTGGCAATGGCCAAAGGTGCAGATGCATTTATTTTGTGCAGTCTTGGTGAAGCCATTGCGATGAGCCTTATTGAGAATATGTACATTAAAAAGCTGATTCTCGTTAGCAATACAATGGGAAATAAGAGTGTTATCAATGATGGCATTAATGGGTATGTATGTGATAAGGCGGAGGAGTATGCTGAACATATAAAAGCGGCTATGAAGGAATTTCCAAAAGAACTTGCAGAAAGAGCCTATCAGGATGTCCTTGAGATTTATAACACCGAAGCTATGAAGAAAAAATATATCGCATTCTATAATAATGTTATTGCGGGAAAGTATAGAAGGTAAGAAAATGACTCCATTTTTGAGTATTATAATACCTATTTACAAAATCAAAGAAGAGTATCTACGAGCATGCTTTGACAGTTTGTTAAAGCAAGATAATGATAATTTTCAGATTATTGCCGTTGACGATGGTTCCCCAGATTGTAGCGGTGAAATATGTGATGAATATGCTAAGAAAGATAACAGAATTATTGTAATTCACCAAAAAAATGCAGGAGTATCTGTTGCAAGAAATAATGGTATTAAAGAGGCAAAAACTGAATGGATAACATTTGTTGATCCAGATGATTGGGTTGAACCCACGCACGTTTCAACGCTGTATAATGCGCAGAAGAAAAATAGAGATATGGATATATTTCTATTTGACTATATTCAGGAATTTGATGGGAAAACAATTGTTAAGCATTTGAAAAGTGATAGCGGAATTCTTGATGAAGAATGGGTTCATAATTTAAGAATTGCGCCATTTAACTTTCTTGTTGTTAATGGAAAACCATATGAGTATGAGACGAATGTTATCTGGAACAAAATGTATCATACATCCTTGCTAAAAGATAACGATATGTGGTTTGTTCCAAAGGCAAGAAAAGGTCAAGATGTGATTTTTAATGCAGAATGTTTGCAATTGACGTATAAGTACTTTTATATCCATAAAGCATTGTATCATTATCGGTATTTGCAAGAATCGGTGACCAACAGATTTAATGAAAAAGCGCAATACTATAACGAAGTAGCTTTTGAAAATTACGAAAGAATTATAAATAAGTTCTTATTGTCTGAAGAATACTGGAATGCTTATTACGCACGGGTGGTTACAAGATTGTACTCGTGTATGAGACTATACTATTTTCATCCAGATAATAAGAAAGATAAAAATACAACATATACAGAGTTGGATGATACGCTAGATAAATATCCATATTGTGATGCTTTGAAAAAGGTTGATGGTTCTTGCTTGACTAAATCTCAGAAAGTTTTTGTATATTTTCTGAAAAAGAGAAATTATGGAATGCTGAAATTCTTAGTTGATGGGAGAATTTGGCTGAAAAATATAAAGGGTGCGAGACTTAAGTAGGAAGAGAGTATGTTATGGCGATAAGAGTGTTGATTCAAATGCGTGATCTTAGAGTGGGAAATGGAATTGCAGCCTGCATTATGAACTACTATGAATACACAGTAAAGCATGGGTACCAAATAGATTTTCTTTTGAACAGAAATATTGATTCACCATATGCTGAAACGGTAAAGAAAAATGGTAGTAATATTTATACGCTCCCATTTGATACTAATAAACCAAATAAGGAAAATTGGAGCTATATAAAAAAGATTATTGATAGAAGATATGATATTCTTCATGTAAATTTAAGTGGATTAAACGCATTAGAAGCTCTTAAAGCTGCTAAAGAGTGTGGTGTAAAAATAAGAATCTATCATGCTCATAATCCAAAAGAAACATCGTCGTTAAAAGCAAGGATCAGATCTTTTGTTTATGAAATTCCCAGTGTTTGGTTGGCCAATCGATATGCAGCCTGCTCAAGTTATGCAGGAGATTCTCTCTTTGGAAAAAAAACATATTTAGTTATAAAAAATCCTATTGATACAAGATCTTTTATTTATGATGAGACCGCTAGAAAAAGGCTGAGAGAGACGCTCGAAATAGAAGATAAATTTGTTGTAGGTGTTGTAGGCCGATTAACAGAACAAAAAAATCCTTTTTTCATTATAGATATTTTTGAGAAGATAAAAAAACATGTAGATAATGCCTACTTGATTTGGGCAGGAGAAGGCAATTTGAAAACTGCCGTCGAAAAATATGTAAAACGTAAGAATTTGATGTCATCCGTAAAATTGCTCGGAATACGGGATGATGTTAATAAATTGTATTCTGCAATGGATGTCTTTTTATTACCATCTAAATTTGAAGGGTTTGGTATTGTTTTCGTTGAAGCACAGATGTCAGGTCTACAATGTTATGGGTCTGATAAGGTTCCGATTGATGTTCAGGTAAGTGACAATATGCATAGAATACCGCTTAATAAATCTGCGAGTGAGTGGTGCAATGAAATTATTAAAAATAATGGTTGTGTAAAGTCAAAACGAGAATCTCTTGCAGGGACTGGATTTGAGGTTGAAGGATTAGTAGAATCTCTTGTGAAATTATATAAATGCTGATCCGAGCTAATAGGAGATAAGGATGACAGTTTATATTGTTTTGATGTTACTAGCATTGGCTGGGTATGCGTTTAGTGCTAATGCAAGTGAAATAAATAGAAAACGCTATTTGTGTTTGGTTTTTAGCGCAATTGTAATAGTTGCGATGCTGAGAAGTGATCAAATTGGAATTGATTTGAGTCATTATTATAATAAGTATTATCCATTATTTAAAAACGTATCTTGGGATAAGCTTCAAAGTGTTACGATAAGCGGAGATTGGGAACTTGGATTCTGTGCATTTTGTAAAATAATAGGTCAGATTTCAACAAGTACACAGTGTTTTGTGATTTTTACAAGTTTGTTCTCAATAATTCCATACGCACATTTTATATATAGAAATTCAGATGATGTTGTGTTTTCTACAGTGTTTTTTTTGGGTTATCATATATTTATGATGAGCATGAATGTAATTCGTCAAGCGATGGCTGTAGGAGTTATTCTACTGGGATTAGAAGCGTTAAAGCGAAAACAGTATGTGAAATTTGCAATCTATGTTGTAATAGCGACATTCTTCCACACATCTGCAATCATTGCACTACTTTTTATCTTATGTGATATATTAACATTCAAAAAAAATACTGTTTACATTTTGACGATTGTGACAGTTGGATTCAGTCTCGTTTATAGATTTTTATTTGAAAAAATTATAAGTATTTCATCGCTTTCTAATTTGTATGGTTTATATAGTGCATCAGGGGCGGGTGATTCAGGCGGATATATAACGTTTCATACACTTGGAATGTTCGCCATCGCAGCCATTATTTTTGTATATTGTAGTGCTGTATATAATTGCGATGTTATTTCATGTCGACCGTATCGTTGTGGAAAATATGGAAGAACTACATTTTCGATAAAAGGGGGTGTTATAAAAATGCACAGAGTAACGCCAGATACTACGGTATACTGGAGTGAAAGTATGCTGATGTATTCTGTTTATCTTGCAGTATTATTTAGATTCAGTGCATTTATCATTAATGTTACAGCACGATTTTCGTTGTATTTTATACCATTTTTAATGATAGCATTTCCACACGCCCTTAATAAGGTACAAAATCAGAATAACCGTAAGTTAATGAAAATAGGAATGATTACAGCCATTATATTTTTTTTCCTGTATTTGGGATTTACGAGAGCAGGAGCAATGTGGGGAACGGTTCCGTATAGATTTTTTTGGAGTAAAGTTTAATGAATAGAAATAGTATTTTGATTGTAGCAGCTAGGTATAGCAATAACTTGGGTGATGATGTTATTTATGATACAGTATCCGAAGCTTGTAAAATTGCAAGAGGAGTAGAGCCTTTTGGGTTGTCCATTTCGGGAAAGAAAGGCTATACAGAAAACGATTTCGTGGAATCATCTAACAAAAATTTAAAGATTGTCGTGAAGGAATATTTAAAAGCTACGCCGCTATTTTCTGTATATGTTGAGAAAAAAGGGGCAATGCGATTAAAAGAAAATCTTGATAAATTGAATTGGGATAAATTTGACACTATTGTATTCGCAGGAGGCCAGCTATTTATGGACTATTTTGTTCATTGGATAGCGATTATTGTTTCATATGCAGAAAAGTACAATAAAAAGGTTGTGTTCAACTGTTGCGGGATGGGGAAACTTTCATCAAAATCTGTAAAATTACTATGTAAAGTGTTTCAGTCTGATAGCATTTATAGCATTACTATTAGGGATGGCGTGAAACAATTTAAGTCTCTTTTTGGAAGTGAGAATGTACTACAAACTATTGATCCAGCAATTAATAGTGCAAATGTGTATGGTAAAAGAGAAAAAATAGATGGAAGAGTAGGCATCGGTATTATATCTTACAAGATGCTTATTCGAAATAATATAGCAATTACAGAAGATGAGTACATTGATTTTATAAAGCATATGATTGATTTTTTAGAGTATCATAAAAGAAAAATCGTTGTATTTACAAATGGAGCAATTGATGATTATGAATTCGCTTGTTTCGCATTGAGATCTATTGGAAAAGAGAAACTGTTGGAAAAAAGTAAACGCTCCATAGGTGGTACTCTTGTAGACCTGCCTATTTTCCTAGATAATTA
>OJNJ01001615.1_pt1 | contig 12634 bp, 9 predicted proteins | sample 1597491 | NCBI WGS metagenome assembly OJNJ01 (sample SAMEA2452132, study PRJEB22498) | human gut metagenome | biome: human feces; feature: human gut; material: feces | place: Australia | collected 2012 | reverse complement strand
AAATATAGGGTATCGGTTCTCTTCCTGGGCGTCTGTCTCTTAATGAATTAAATAGTAACCTCAACTATTGCAGTTTTTTTTATCCTGTGATAGAATAGTAAAGATTAGGTCATAATTTATGACTATGGGAAGGATGTGCCCGAGACTTCTGAAAAGAGCATTGGAGGAAACAGTGCTTTTTTCAGTGGTTTCGGAAACCTTCCCTCATTAGATAAATATATTTTTTCAGGAGGTTTAAGTAATGGTAAAACAGTTTTCTATGGAACTGGCAGGAAGAACACTGACAGTTGAAATCGGAAAAGTGGCAGCGCAGGCCAATGGTGCCGCACTTATGCGCTATGGTGATACAGTGGTTTTATCCACAGCAACAGCTTCAGAGAAGCCAAGAGAAGGAATTGATTTCTTCCCTCTTAGTGTTGAATTTGAGGAGAAGATGTACGCAGTAGGTAAGATTCCTGGAGGATTTAATAAGAGAGAGGGTAAGGCATCTGAACATGCAGTTCTTACATCCCGTGTTATTGACCGTCCAATGCGTCCATTATTCCCTAAAGATTACAGAAATGATGTAACTCTGAATAACTTAGTTATGGCAGTAGACCCTGATTGTTCTCCAGAAGTAACAGCAATGCTTGGCGCTTCTGTTGCAACATCTATTTCTGATATTCCATTTGATGGTCCTATCGCCGGAACAAGAATCGGTCTTATTGATGGAGAATTTATCGTAAACCCTACAGCAGACCAGCAGTTAGTTTCTGATCTTGCACTTACAGTTGCTTCTACAGCAGAGAAAGTAATCATGATTGAAGCTGGTGCGAATGAAGTTCCAGAAGATAAGATGATTGAAGCTATCTTCAAGGCACATGAAGTAAATAAGGAAGTAATTAAGTTTATCGATCGTATCGTAGAAGAATGCGGAAAAGAGAAACATGAATACGAACATGTAGACACTCCAGAAGATTTATGGAATGATATGGTAGATTTCATCACTCCAGAAGCTATGGAAGAGGCAGTATTTACAGATGTAAAGCAGGTTCGTGAGGAGAATATCCGTCAGATTAAAGAGAAGTTAGAAGAACGTTACGCAGAAGAACACGAAGACTGGCTTCCATTAATTGATGATGCAGTATACAAGTTCCAGAAAAAGACGGTTCGTAAGATGATCTTAAAAGACCATAAGCGTCCAGATGGCCGTGCTATTAACGAGATTCGTCCATTAGCTGCAGAGATTGATCTTTTACCTAGAGTACATGGTTCAGGTATGTTTACTCGTGGACAGACTCAGATCATGACAATTACAACTTTAGCTCCATTATCTGAAGCACAGAAGATTGATGGCCTTGATGCAAATGTAACTTCTAAGAGATATATGCATCACTACAATTTCCCAAGCTACTCCGTAGGTGAGACAAAGCCTAGCCGTGGCCCGGGACGTCGTGAGATCGGTCATGGGGCATTAGCAGAGAGAGCTTTAGTTCCAGTACTTCCAAGTGAGGACGAGTTCCCATATGCAATTCGTACTGTTTCTGAAACATTAGAATCTAACGGTTCTACTTCTCAGGCAAGTATCTGTGCATCTACTTTATCTTTAATGGCAGCAGGTGTACCTATTAAGAAACCAGTTGCAGGTATTTCTACAGGTCTTGTAACAGGAGACAGCGATGATGATTACATCGTATTAACAGATATTCAGGGCCTTGAGGATTTCTTCGGAGACATGGACTTTAAGGTTGCCGGTACACATGATGGTATTACAGCAATTCAGATGGATATCAAGATTCACGGTTTAACACCAGATATTATCCGTGAGGCAATTTCTCGTACAAAAGAAGCTCGTGAACATATCCTTACTGATGTTATGGAACCAGTAATCTCTACACCGAGAGACCACGTTGGAGAATATGCTCCAAAGATTATGCAGATGCATGTAGATCCAGATAAGATCAGCGAGATTATCGGAAAACAGGGAAAGACAATCAACGCAATCATTGATGAGACAGGCGTTAAGATTGATATTAATGATGAGGGAAGAGTAGATATCTGTGGTGTAGATCAGGTAATGATCGACAGAGCAATGGAAATCATTCGTCTTATCGTAGAACCTGTAGAAGCAGGCAAGATTTATGAGGGAGAAGTTGTTCGTATTATGAACTTCGGTGCATTTGTACAGTTAGCTCCAAATAAGGATGGCCTGATTCACATTTCTAAACTTTCTAAAGAAAGAGTAGAGAAAGTAGAAGATGTTGTTAATATCGGTGATAAAGTAAAAGTAAAAGTTCTTGAAATTGATAAGATGGGAAGAATTAATCTGGCACTTCGCGAGATTATCAAATAAATTATTTTTACGAGGGGGCAGTGAGGTTGGAGTTCCTTTTAGAACAAATCAGCCAGATTACGCATGGTGTTGTACTGAATAGGATAAAGCCAAAGATATTAAGTGAGGGAGCAGAGTATCCCATTCTTACGATTAGTCAGTTAATTGACGAGGAAAATGGAGTGTGGGATTATGAAGTTCCTACGGCTTTGGTTGATAAAAAAAAGGTGAAGAATTTAAATCTGGCAAAAGAGCATAGCATCGTAATCGGACTGACCTCCTTCCATCGTGCTGCCGTACTGGAGAAACAGCATGAGGGCAAGATTATCCCATCCAATTTTGTTTCGATAGAATTTCAGAATGGGATAATGGATCCCTATTACTTTGCATGGTATTTTAATGAACATCCAGAGATAAAAAGGCAACGGATGATTGCCATTCAGGGAAACTCTTCAGTTAAGGTATTATCTGTACACATGATTCGTCAATTGATGATTGAGTGTCCGAATTTATCAACGCAGATGTCAATTGGTAAGCTGTACTATTATCAGAAGCGGAAAAAAGTACTTCTTATGGAAAAGATGCGTTTAGAAGAGGCAGTTCTGACAGAAGAAATGATGCACCATTTAGAAAAATTATAAAAGGGGAAACGGATGGACGAAAAACAGTTACAATATGAATTTTTGTCAATTTTAAGTGAGAGTCATCCGGGTCTGACATTTGAGGAATACAGAGATAGTTGTGTGTTCCTCTTATTTTATCAGTATCTTTGTTTAAAACATGGTGACTCACTAGAAGAGGCTTATAAGCCGGGTGAATTAGTGAAGATGGCAATACGTGGAAAGCTTCAGGTAGCTTCCTTTTTAAAATTTATGGAATCCGCTTCCTCTTTTTTACATCTTTTGAATAAAGATTTTCAACTTACAGAATTTTCATTTTATAAAAGCCTTGAAAGAGTACATTCTTTAGAAAAACAAAAAAGTTATGCAAGATTTTTTCGTAAATTTCTAAAAAAAATTGATGGCTGGGATTGTAAAGAAGAATTGCTCAGGCAGTATCCAAAACTATTTATTTTGCTGATTGCAGAATTTGCAAAGTTAAAAAAAGATACCTATATATCGGAAGAACTAAGCGAACTGTATCATAAGTTTTTTTGCAGGCGATTTCATAAGAAAAAAGGAAAATGTAAAGTTTTATTTCCAGAATTTCAGTATGGTATTTTGGCATCTTCCATTATAAGTACAGAAAAAAATATAGAGATTTATGGCTATACAAAGGAACAGGAATATATTGATATTTTTACGATTGTATGTTATATGAGAGGAATTCCATTAGATTCCCTACATCTTTTCATGAAAAAGGACTGGAGAGCAATCAGAGATTTGCCAGATGGAGCAGATAATATCCTTATTTTTATGCCAGAAGGTGTAGAAGCAGGAGAATATATAGCTTCACCAAAACTTTCTCTTGGAAAAGAACAGTTTTATGCTGGAACGAAGGGGGAATTTCCATTTTTACTGACAGCAATTTCTTGTTTAAAAGAGAATGGATTTTTGGCGGCAGTTTTTCCTGGTGCGATGCTTTACCGGGAAGGAAGAGAAGCGCAAATTCGTAAGTATCTTGTGGAAGAATTGAATTGTCTTGATACAATAATGCTGCTTCCGGATTCCATATTTCACTCTATAGGGCAGGCCGAGGCAATTTTATTTTTCCAGATGAATCGAGAACGAAAAGATATCTTGTTTTTTGACTGCTCGGAGATAGAAAGTCTTGATAAGGAACAGATAGATACTATAGATCAGCTTTGGAGTGAGAGAAAGACAATTCCTGGATTGTGTGCCTGTGTGGAGAGGGATGAGATAGAAAAAAATGAATATAATCTTAATCTTCCCCGTTACATTACAAAAGTTGTGAAGGAAACAGCAATTGATATGGAAAAAGGTAAGGCACGGATCAGGGAAATTGAGCAGGAATTGCAGGAAATTGAAAACCGCATCGCAATTTATCGTAGAGAGTTAGGATTGTAAATCGGAAAGCAGACAGGGAGGAACACCATGCGAAAAAAGAAGAGGATACCTGTTAGTATCATGCTGTTAGTATTCTTATTTCTTCTGACAGGATGCACATTAGGGGGCACTAAGCAAGAGGCAGAGACAAAGGTAGATTATTATATCGGCGTGATAGATGATAATGCACCATATTATTACGAAGAAGATGGACTGCCAAAAGGATACTATGCAGATTTTGTTGCAGCAATGGCAAAAGAAGAACCATTTACTTATAAATTTGTTCCTGTAGATGCATCTTCTTATAATGAAAATCTTTCTAAGAAGTCTATAGATGGCTTTATCGGAGCGACAAATGCATCCTCAGGTAAGAATATTTTGGCAAGTAAGTCATTCTACACATCTAATATTTGTGTTTTAGCGCCAAAAAGTTCTAACATTTCGACTTTAAAACAAATAAAAGATAACAGTATTGCAGCACCTGCCGATACAGAAGAGGAAGTATTTGCGAAATATCTTGCAAATCGTTATAAGGGGCGGGCAGTTCCATTTTTGTCTGTAAGAGAAGCACTTTCAGATATTGAGGCTGGTAATACACAGATACTCGTTGCAGATAAGGAATATTATAAGCAGCACAAAGAAACATTTAAAAGTTGGAAGGTTCTTAAAACAAGCCATCGTTTTCAAAATGAACATCGGCTTTTTATGCAAAAAGATGAAAAGCTGCAGGAGATTTATTCTAAAGGAATAAAAGCTTTAGAGACAAACGGAAGTCTAGAGCATTTTTCAAACACGCTCTAAAGAATATTTTCACACAGGATTAAAAATAGATAAAACACCCAGGAATTATTAAAAAAAGGATATAATTCTTAGGTGTTTTTTCTTTCAAAATGAGCATGCTAAAGGGAAAGCTGCTTTCGGAAAAATCGTTTTATAAGATTAGAGCGTGTTTGAAACATGCTCCAGGTGTAAAAGATTTCGGAAGCACATGAAAATATAAAGGAGGATGCTCATGAATACGCAATTAGAAAGTTTACTAGAACTTGGAGAAGTATTACTGGAGAATAACGGGACGGGGCATCATATTTTATTTTTATCTGTTATCGGTGAGATAGAAGGGCATCATTTATCATCAGACAGAATAAAGACGACAAAATATGAACATTTATTACCGCTTCTTACCCAAGTACAGGATAATCAGGAGATAGATGGATTATTTCTCCTGATTAATACGGTGGGAGGCGATTGTTCCTGTGGCCTTGCGGCAGCAGAAATGATTGCATCTATCAAAAAACCGACGGTTTCTCTTGTGATTGGAGATAGTCATTCTATTGGAGTACCTCTTTCAGTAGCGGCAGATCGAACATTTATTGCACCGACGGCAACGATGATTCTGCATCCAGTACGACTGAATGGTACGATTATTGGTGCGCCGCAGACATTTGAATACTTTCGGCTGATACAGGATAGGATTGTTACATTTGTAGAAGCACATACAGGAGTTGCGAAAAGCAGACTGGAAAGAATGATGATACGTCAGGGGATGATGGTAAAAGATTTAGGAACAATTCTTGTAGGAAAAAAGGCGGTGGAAGAAGGAATTATTGATGAAGTTGGTGGTGTTTCTGAAGCGCTTTTCTGGCTGCATCAGGAGATTGAAAGAAGCAGGAAGAAAAGACAGGAGAAAAAATGATAGAAGAAAAAATGTGTTATTTATTTTAAGAACGCATCTTTTTTTCTGACGGTATTTGTGATATGATGATAAAGATATCAAACTTAGAAAATAAAGGTGTTATGTATGGCAAGTAATAAAACAAACGAGAATAAGATAAAACGAAAAACAACAAAGAAAGTCACAACAAAGAATAATGTGACCAGAAAAACTACAGCGAAAAATCATACTTCGGGAACCAGAAAAAACGCATCCCAAAAGGCAGAAGGAATTCCGATGAGCAGTGAGATTACGTTGGTTGTTGCTTTTGGTCTGGTCGTTCTTATGATGTTTAGTAATTTTGGACATTGTGGATTGATCGGAAAATGGCTGGCCAGCTTCTTTTTTGGTATTTTTGGCTGTGCCCAGTTTGTTATGCCAGTATTTTTCTTCCTTGGTATAACAATTTTGGTTGCCAATGATTACAGTACGTTGGCAATGAAGAAGTGTGGTGCAGGATTTGTCATTTTGATGGAAGTATCGGCCGTATCGCAGTTATTATATAAAGATACGACAGTGACAGTGCATGATTTATTTTCTGTGGCGATTAATAATCATGCAACAGGAGGAAATCTATATGGTGGCAGATTCGTATGGGAAGGGCAGTGCGGAATATGATGAGGCTATGCTGACTGCTGCCTGCACATATCCGGCCAATGCCGCTGCTGTGGTGAACGGTGCTTGTGTGAAGATGGAGCAGGGTGACGTGAAAGGTGCAATAGACCTGCTGGAGGGTTGTGAGGTGAAGGATGATGCTTCGGTTCTGAATGCGCTGGGTGTTGCCTGTGCCAGGGACAAACAATATGACAAGGCGAAAGAAATACTGGAGCGTGCCTTGAAGGCGGGAAGCATGGAGGCACAAAAAAATCTGGAGCAGTTGGCGGGAGTGGTAGCTGATTTATAGTATACCACAGGATACATGTTTGTAGCAACATATAACAGAATACACAAATAGAACGAGTTATTAATACTATTTTATTTAATTAATCTATCAACTTATGAAGTTAAACAAGTATTTTATGCTGGGATTGGCAGGATTGGCTTTCGCAGCATGTAGCAACGAAGATGAAGGTAATGATATCTTGACGAAAGGTACCAAGCAGATTTCCGTGACGATTTCTGCCGGAAGCTATGGACAGACAAAAGCCGGAAGCGGGTGGACAGAGGATGCTGATAAAGCTATTAATCCTCAGAATATCAAACTTTACCTGTTGAAAGCAGATGGTAATATTGTTGAGGTAAAAGATGCACAGGTCGGTAGTGACAATGTCTATCACAATGTAAGTCCTGAAGTTACTAAAATTGCGGCTGTTGCCAATTTTAACGAGGATACCCCACTTCCTGTTGAAGGAAACTGGGAGAATGATATTTTAAAAGCAACTTTGAATATGAACAAATATGGAGCTGCATCCACAGCACCTTTAGCAAGCAAAGTAGCTGATTTGGTTCCTAATGGTACTGATGCAACAGATGGCAATACGATGTATACGGCAACAGTTGAACTGGCGACCATGCTTTCCCGTATTGAGTTGAGCGGTAATCTTACATGTACCAACTTGGGTAATAGTGCATATAGCAAGTTAGCATTGACCCACATCGGTCTTAATGGAGTACATCAACAGTTTACATTGGGTGGAGAACCGGTTGGTGATGAATTATATGATAAGACAAACCAAGGAGGATACCCGGTAAGTGTACCTGCATGTTTTTATGATGAAACATCCGGTCCAGAAATCACTACTACTGCTGAAACGGCTTTATTGGCTGGTTATGGCTATAATGTACTGGGTCAGCCTAAAGAAATGCTTCTTAAGTTCGATACAGAATTCAAGAGCCCTGTAGCCGAAGGATTTATCGTTTATGATCCTGCCTACTTAAAGATTACAGGTCTGAAAACAGCGGAAGATGGTAAAGTAACCATGGAAGCCGGTAAAATCTATCAGATTACAGACCTGGAATTTACAGAAGAACACTTGACCGATTTGGATCCGGGAGAACCTACTATCTGTGTTACCGCTACTGTAACTGTAAAGGACTGGGAAATTGTACCGGTAGAACCTGAATATGGCAAATAATCTCTACTAATTTTTTAACCGGAGGGATTGTATCAAAACAAGGTACTGAGACAGGAACTGTTCCCGGTTTTGATACATCCTTTCCATCTCTCTCTTTCAACTAATTCTAAGAAACATACATAAAATATGAAATACACCAAATACATACTATCCTTGATGTTTTTAGCTTCGCTCAACGGGTGCATCAAAGAAGATATGAGTGACTGTCCGGGCAACTGCCTGCTGGAGTTCAGTTATGTAGGCGACGGTACAACCCAAATCTTTCAAGATAAGATTCATAAAGTGGACATGTATGTTTTTGATAGTGACGGTGCGTTGCTGTCTTCTCATCCGATAAGCGAAGCTGATATAAAAACAAGAGACACAGAGTTGAAGCTGCCTATAGGAAACTACCGGATTGTGACAGTGGGCAACACCTATCATACGGAGGTCAGCAACGGGCAAAGTCTGGCAACTGCCCAATTCTGTGATAAAAACTGTATAAGTGGCGAACGGATTGTCGGAAATGACTCTCTGTATTATGCTTACAAAGAAATCAGCATCCCCGGTGATGCACAACAGATAAAAGAACAGATGGATTTTGCCAGTTCGCACTACAAAGTCCATGTGGAAGTAGTAGGAACGGGACCTGTAGAGTCCGCTACCCGCACTCCGGTATGGCCGTTGCTGAGCATGAGCGGATTGTCTTCTATGACCGGTTTCGACAATAAGGCATGCGGCAATATTGTTACCTATTACCCTGAAACTGAAAATAATGCGGAAAAGCATACCATGCTGGCACGTTTTAATATAATGAGGCATACTAATCATGAAAATGTGAATTTAGACCTCACTGACGCTAATGGAGTGAACCTCGCTCATGTAAATCTGGCCGATTTCCTGGCTGCCAACCCTGTAGTAGACTTGACCAGACATGAAGCGCTGATACCTATCCGCATTGAGTTTAAGTCTATAGGTGCGGTGGTCACAGTTCCCGACTGGTACATAGTAGACGTGAAACCGGAATTTTAAAAAGAGAAAACGATGAAGACATTAAATACAATATATCTATGGCTGATGTTGGCTGCATGTGTGCTGGCACTTGCGGGATGTGTCGAGGAAAAAGTGTCCGGTACGGGAGAAGGCGGGAATATCAGTGTGAAAATGAATGTAAATGCCCGTGGCGGTTCCGACATACAGGCTGAAATGGAGAATGCCGTAAAGAGCTTGCGCGTATATGCTTTTATCGGACAGAAACAAATTGGGTATTATCGTGGAACTACCGGTTTAAATCCGGATGCAGGAGGTAAAATCTCTTTTTGGATGGATTTGGAATTACCGCCTTATTCTGCACTTGTACAGGATGTATGGTTCTACCTGGTGGCGAATGAGGATGCAATGCTGAGACCATCTGCAACTCTTCGGGAGGATATGACACGCGATGAATTGGAAAAGTTTTATTTTGGAGAAATCAATGCTCGTGGTTATGGTGCGGTTCCGATGGCGGTCAAGCAGTCTCAGAAAATAGACCCGAATAATCTGAAAGAAAGTACGGCAGGCGGTTCGCATAACGGACATCTGATGTGGAATGGAACAGTGGAATTTGAACTGGAACGGGTTGTAGGTAAGCTGGGCATGTATTTTGCCGCTAAAGAAGCTGGCATGAACTTAAGTATCGAACGCATTGATTTTTTGGGAGTGCTTCAATATAATTATCTGTTCCATCCGGAAGATGCAGTGTGGAGAGAAGTTCCTTCTTTGAACAGTCCATTCGAATTACTGACCACCTCTTCTCCGGTGACAAAGGTAATGACAGATGCTGATTATGAGTTGCTTGATAAAACAGATCCGGAAAGTATAAAGAAGGGGTTTAATGACTTTTTTTCCGTTCCGGTTTATATGTTTGAAAACTATTATGGTTCCGGTAATCCGAATAGTTGGGGAACGGCAGATACGGAACATAAAGGTTTTGTGGTCAGGGTTACTTACAGTATTAACGGGAATCAATCGGTGAAAGATATTTATTTGCCGCAAGTGAAGCGCAACAAATATTGTGTGGTGCTTAACCGTATCGGTCCGGACGATGTGATAACGGTGGATTATATGGTGGCCGACTGGGACGATGCCGATGCGTGGAATGACTTGACTTTTGAATATCCTACATATAGCAATCCGGTATTGCCGCTTGACGGCGATAAGCCGAATACTCCTCCCGTGGTTTGCTACACAGGCGATGAGGGTTCGTCCACAGAGGAAGATGGAGCTTTTTCTGTTCTGTTTGAGATGACTGCACCGGAAAATCAAGAATGGGCTCCCACTCTGCTTACTGGTGTCGGAAATTTTGTCTGTAAGGTTTATCAAAATGGAAAGTTGGTAGATGCTCCTTATCGAGCTTCTCCCAATCCGTTTACAATCAAGGTGATTGCACGGAATCCCGATGCTGTAGGGCAGACTGTTAATTTTGGTATTACTTATTCTCCTATCTGGGATTCGGGAAGTCCCAGTCTGTTAATGATTAATGGAACACAAGGTGACATTGCATGGCCGGGAAGTGGCGACAGAGCAGATGTGATTACAATTAGACAAGTATCAGAAATTCAAAAATGATGAACAGATGAAACGGATATTCTACCATATGGCTTGTTGGTTGGCAGTGTTAGGTTGCGCTGCCTGTAGCAATGAAGCGGATTTTGTAAAAACGGAAGCGGACAATAATAGTATTGTGCTTGACATTTCGTCTGCAACAACGCCGGTGACCCGTGCAGGCGCAACGGGTGCGGAAGTGACGGTAAGTTATGTTGATGTATTGATATTTGATGATACGGATAACAAAAGCTTGGCACATTATGAACGGGTGCAGGTGGTAGCCGACAGTCAGAAGAACGGTAAAATTACATTGGCAAAAGCACAGCGGAATGATTTTACAGTTAATGAATCATATTGGGTATATCTGATAGCCAATAGTACATTGGGAGAAGACAAATTTCAAGAGGTAGCCGATTTGGGAAAATTACGCGGGTTGATGGAAGAACAGCGTAATATACACATGACCGGCGCCGGTACTGACCCTGAAATACCGATGATTTTTCTTATGGACGGCATAGCCTATCCCGCTGGAACAGACGAACCGGAAACGCCTGGAAAAGTAGTGCTTAACAATGGCAATCTTTCGGATAAAACGGAATTGGCCGTTACATTGCGACGCGCTGCTGCCAAAATTGTTGTGAAGATAAAGAAAGGGGAAGATGTTATCTTTGATAATTCACCGGAAGCCTATAGAGCGGGTTATTATCTGCGAAACATGCCTTATAGCACAACCCTTATTCCAAATCCAGATGCGAATGATAATGTAAAATTGTGGACGCCCGATCGTTCTGCGAGTAAATATTTTGCATGGACGGAAAATGAAATAACTGTTACGGCTTATGCTTACAGTTATAATTGGAAGGATAAGCCTTTGGAAAGAGAAACGCGTCTGGTGGTGAATATTCCGCTCTATTATAAGACAGAAACGGATTTGCGCGGAGATAATTATTATCAGATTCCTATCAGCAAAGAGAAGGTTCTGGAACGGAATACTTATTACGAAGTAACGGTAGAGGTAAATGCGCCGGGTGCAACAGAAATTTTAAAACCCGAAGAACTCGAACCTGTCAATTATACCGTGCAAGCATGGGACGAGACAATAATTAATGTTGGAGGAGAAACCGACCGGCCGAAATATTTAACGGTAAATGAGGAAGAAATGGAAATGTATAATATCTCGGATGATAACACAACGCTGGAATTTGCTTCTTCATCGGAGGTCTCGGTTAAGGTGACGCGGGTTTATTACATTGATAAATTTGGGCAAACACAGGCTACAACCAGTGAAAGGGAGATTGCCAGGATGGGTATTAATGTAGTACCGGATAAAGGATTGAACGGAAATATCAATATACACAGCCCGTTGCCTACCAACAATACGATACGGTACATAGAATTGGAAATAACCAATGAGGATGGAGTAGAGGCTCGTAAAGTAACGGTTGCCCAATATCCGTTGGAGTATATCGTCAATATCCAGAGTTGGTATTCTTATCGCGATGACTTTAAAATAAATGATTCCCGACCTACCACTTATGATTATATGGGAGACAGGGTATACGGAATAAGTCTTGCTACAAGAAGTATATCCAATTGGAATGGGAATTATGATTACGAAGTGTCCAGCGGCTTCGGTTGGTTCGAAGATGCAAGTAATGGTTTTTTCAGATCCAAAGTCGTTACCAAGATAGTTGCTGGCAAATCAACCATTTTACATTACTACTGGAATAGCAGAGGAGTTCTTAGCACCAGTGAATCAGGAGAGTATAACGGTCGTTTGTATCATATTACGATTACTTCTACATCTGACAAATACACTATAGGCAATCCGAGACAGATTCGCGACGAAACGACTGGTCTTCTCGTTACAGATCCGGGTACAGACAATGCGGAACTTGTGTCCCCGTCATTTATGATTGCATCTTCATTAGGCGGGGTCATGTTGGGTGCCGGAAACTTGACATTG
>OJNJ01001599.1_pt1 | contig 12697 bp, 10 predicted proteins | sample 1597491 | NCBI WGS metagenome assembly OJNJ01 (sample SAMEA2452132, study PRJEB22498) | human gut metagenome | biome: human feces; feature: human gut; material: feces | place: Australia | collected 2012 | reverse complement strand
CAGTGTTATACATGGCCGCATCACAGATACGATTGACCAGCTGAATGGTAGCAAGAAATGTGTTATACTTCAAAGTGCCTCTGAAAAGTCTGAACTCCACAGTATGATAATTGCAGAGATTCACAGCGGCATAGCGACCGTTTCCGCCTTTCTTTGCCTTGTCCATGATTGCTTTTGGCGTGTGCTCGTAGCCATAGCGAGCAGCCCAGCGGTTCATAGAATATTCGGAACGTCTTGAAAATTTCAGCAGTTCATTCCAATGATGTTCTACGAAGTACAAGATTCTGGAGATCACTTCATCCTGTCCTTCTTGGTTGGCAGAGAATGCATTGCGATTCACATGGAGATGCAAACCACAGGTGCTTGTCTGATGCGAACGATAGCCTTGGCGAATAGCACAGTGTAAAATATCTTCCCATGGAAATTCATTGCAATGATAGTCCAATGTGCATGGATGCGAAACCAATTCCATCCCATCATCCAAAGAACCGTCTGTTTTGATGTAGAGCAATTCATCATGGATGTTTGCAATATCCAGCAGTTCTTCCGCATAATCATCATCTTTGCCTGCTTCATCAATTTCCAGTTCAATACCGAAGTAACGATTGCCATCTCCATAGAAAATTGGGTTCGGCTTATAGCTGTATTCGTGAATCAAGTCAGAGTCTTCCCTTTCTTCCTCATAGCAATCTCGGCAATATGCATCACCGTTCGAATAGTATGCTTCATCCTCATAAAGCAAGGCATCGCAGCAACTGCATCTGGTGTAATGCTCTTCATAGCAATCTGTACAAACAGTGGTATTTTCGTCACTATAGGCATCCTCTCGCCAGATTCGAGAACCGCAGCAATCACAGATTGTCGTGTGTTCTTCCAGACAGTCCGAACAGATGATGCGACCGTCCCATTCTGTATAGTCATCATCATCAATGATGTAATTGCAGCACTCGCAAATTAAAACTTCTTCCTGCTCCATTGTGTTTGTTTTTTCCTTGTTCATTTCAAGTTCCTCCATAAAATGAAAATTGCCCTACCGATTTCTCGGCAGGGCTTTGTGTTTGGGTTAATGTTCTTCTGCTAAAAGTATCATTTTCACCTCCTGTTATGTTCCTATGTTCCGCTGAAAGCGGCTTCCCATCTATGTGACCGGCATCATCGTATGATCAGTACCTGGCATAGATTCACTATTATGATATACAATTGAAAAATGAGAATATGACAAATTTTCTTGAAAGAGCAGGCGGTTTATGGTATAATGAAAATAGATTCAAAGCATTGGAGGAAGAATGATGCGTGCAAAAAGACCACATGTAGTGATTACGGAATCGAACAAATCAGAACAACCAGATTCAAATCATGATAAATTATTTATAGATGTATCTAAACAAAGTGATGAATTATTTCAATATCAGGGGAAATACATCTTCGGATGATCAATATAAAAATCAGCAACTTGACACAGAAACGGTTTCCCAGCAAGGTTTATATAGTGTGCCGTCAGCAGATATGGAACAGACTTTTCAAACTGGGATGCCACCAGCGATACCAACATCAACTACAATTCCACAGCAAAATTTATATAATATGCCGCAACAATATTCATTCAACAACGCATTTCAACCTGTGTTACTGCCTCAAAATATGGTACAACCAGCAATATCAAATTCCAATACGCTGCAGCAGCGTGGAGAACAAAAACAAACTTATCATCATACCTATTGTCCAGTAATCATGGAAGATTTCAATGCGTGTGTGACATATGTTGCTCAAGTAAATTCCAGTGCAGACAGCCGCTTTTCTATGAGCAGAGAAACACTTTCTTCTATGATCTACAAACATGAATTGAAAACTAACACAACTGAAATTGCTCATTTGTGCATCTGTGCAGCACAGGATTATGGTACAAAATACAAAGTGGACATAGAATATATGGATGCAGAATACTACAGACAGTATCAAACCGTATTTTTAGATAAGAAAGATTGTACCCAGGGACGGATTGTGCAAATTCTCAAAGAAAATGGAATTTGCTGTTTTAATACCAGTCTTTCTCAAAAGAAAATCAGTGACTATCTGCACACACAGTGAGTTTCAGGAAATAGACGACAACTATTGTTTTGTGACCAGTGAGTTTTGCGATAAAAAGGAACTTCCAAAAATCACAGAGAAAACCTTTCTGGTTTCCAATCAACTGTATTCAGAAACCGCAGAACTTCAATTTTACCAACTTGCACAACAGCATTCTTCTGTAAAACAGTTTTTGCGTTGATTTATCTGCGTTAAAATCCAAAATCCTTGGAATCAACAGCAGTGTTTGTGATAATGTTGTCAGCAGTATTTCTTCATCATCTCAGACGCAGGAACAACAGATCGCTGGTCTGGAAGCAACGCAAAAGCAAGTAAATGCATTCATAGACCTTACAATTAATCGTGATAACTCAGCAGCTGATGCTGTATCAAAAGCGAAAGATGATTTCTATAAAGAATATTCTTACCTGAAACCGGAATGTGAAAAGTCTGGTTGGGAAAAATTCTGCGATGGTTTGAAAAAAGTAGGAGATTGGTGTAAGGAACATTGGAAAGAAATTGTTTTAGCAATTGAACTTATAGCTGCTGTCGCTTGCCTATTTATACCAGGATTACAAGGAATAGGCGTAGGAATATTGCTTGGAGCATTAAAGGGTGCTATTACAGGTGGCTTGATAGGAGGCATTACCAGCTTGCTATCAGGAGGTTCGTTTTTAGAAGGTTTTGCTCAAGGTGCTTTGGATGGAGCAATAATGGGTGGTGCCTTAGGTGGAGTTGGTGGAATTGCAGGTAAATTTATAACCTGTGGTTCTAAACTCGGAAATGCAATCCAGACAACAGCAAAGGTCAGTGGTGCAATGTCAAACACCATGGACGGATTTGATACGCTAGCAATGGGACTGGGAATGATAGATCCCGATAATCCGTTAACAGCATTGAACAATAAGCTGCATCAAAGTGATTTGTATAACAATTTTCAGATGGGTGTAAGCCTGGTATCATCATTTACAGGTGCGGCTTCTCAAAACATGGCTTGCTTTATTGCAGGAACTACGATTCTTACAGCTACAGGTCTTGTTGCAATAGAAAAGCTTGCCGCAGGAGATAAAGTTATATCAACAAATCCCGACACGCTTGAAACTGCGGAGAAAACTGTTCTTGAGACTTATGTCCGACAGGTAGACAAGCTTGTACATATTACAATAAATGGAGAGGAAATCGTTACAACCGATAATCATCCGTTCTATGTACAAGGCAGAGGATTCATCAATGCAGGAAACTTGCTTGTTGGTGACAAGCTTGTCAGTGTGAATGGTGAAGACTTAATTATTGAAGATTATTACCTAGAATTGACAGAAGAACCTGTTTCGGTGTATAATTTTCAAGTGGAGGATTTCCATACTTATTTTGTTGGTGATTGTGCTGTTTGGGTGCATAATGCGGAATGTAAAGTGAGTTCTTCAAGAAGAGAACATATATTAGAAGGAGAAGGTCCTAATGATCCTGGTCATGGTCCTAATAGAGGATTTGGTAATAGTGCTTTTCCTGATACTTGGACAGATGATTACGCTATAAAAGCAGTGGAAAATGTAGCCAATAGTCCAAATTCAACATGGCAACAATCAACAGGACCTGGTGGAGGACGCAACGCTCCCGTTACAATAGGAGGTCCTGATGTGAATGCACCGCTAACTACAAGAAATGGACGACCAGTTAGGTTTGTTGTTGAAGGTAGAAATCATGGATTAGATGTTAGAGTTATTGTTGAACCTGGTGGTGAAGGAATAGTTACAGGATTTCCGATTAATCGATAAATTTCTAGGAGATTAAATGATGAAAAAAGAAGCATATGATAGGTTTATGTCAAAAATGTCAAGTGAATTTGGCAATGTTGATAGTGTAAAAGAATTTCTTTTAGATGCAGAGGAATTAGCTAAATATGGAGAAAAACGAGTAGCACTTGAAAATCTACTTGAAAATTTACTTGAAAATGAAATATATATTTCATCTGAATTAATAAATTTGGCGGAGGAAGCATTTAGTGATAATCCGACAGATTATGATAATGAATTAATTTATGACATAAAACAATTTTAACTAAATCTGTTATTTGAGGAGTACTATGATTATGATTGAAAATAATAATGATTTGGCAGAACTCATATCCAACTCACAGGTAGCATTTTTAAATGGCAGATATCAAGAAGCATTTAGCCTTGCAAGGTCAGCAATCAAACTTGATCCTAAATGTGCTGATGCATATCAGTGTGCTGCTGTATTTTATAAGATAATCCCCTACCGATTTTCCTGCTCCAATGCGATACAGATGCTCTATTTCACCTTTTAATTCATCTGAAAAATAAGGTAATTCTGGCGTGCAGCAGATATTCTCAATGCCAAGTTGCAAAGCCTTGTTATAAATCTCAGTCTTCAGTTTGTGTGTTGGAACAGCAATCAAAAATTTCTCATTTGGATGTGCCTTGATGTAATTCAAATACAAATTTGTTTTTCCGATTCCTGTTTGAGCCTTGATAATGTGTAGTCCCCTATTTTTAGAATGCATTGCCTCCAGAAATTTATTTTCGAGATCCCATTCTGCTTCTTCGATAGAAACATATTCCTGTTTCTTTATGGGCAAAATCGTATAATCCCCCGGCTTGGCAGTCAAAACCATGTTTTTAGCATGTAGACAATCTTTTTCATAAGGGCAGACTTGACAGCCTGTGGGCTGATAGTCCATTTCCATGAGCATATTCAGAATCTGTTTCCAGTTTCGTTGATGATAGGCTTCATATCGTGCGTTCTGTTCGGATTGTAAAATATGAAGGAACTGTGTTTTTCCCTTTTCAATATTGATTAGATTGGTTGCAATATGAAACAGTTCTGGATAGTAGTAATATTCCGAACCATCAAAAAATTTCCTGTAAAGCTGACATCTGTCATGCAGAATGTTCCAGTCCAGATTTCGTGTTACTTGCCTTCTACCGTTTTTTAACTTGTCAGAAGCATGAGAACGGACAGGCTGAGGACTTGTTTCTGGAATGAAACTGCCATGATCTGTAATCGGATGATTCTTTTCAAAACGAATATGGTTGGCAATGTAGAACTTCTGTAATTCCCTGGTGTAGTGCTTGCTGCCATATTTGTCAAACATATATGCAGTAAAAGCGAGTATGATTTCTCCCAGTGAAATTTCATGCGGCTTACTTGCAAGATGTAGCAAACCTTTTCCGCCAAAAAACAATCGTGCGGAATCTTTGCAGGCTTCATCGCAATTTTCGAATATTTTCATAAAAATGCTTACGATAGATTTTGCAGTAAACGAGTCTGTAATTTTATGCTGCAATGCAAAGACGATCCGAAATCTCTCATGTTCTGCCGTATGGGAAAAGGTCTTGTATGCAAACAGCATTTTTAGGTGATAGTATTTTGCTCTCTGCTGTATGATATGGAACGGAACACCACTGTCAAAATCAAGACCGATTATCTGTTGGGATTTGAAATTTTCTGCCCTACGCTTGCCATGATACACGGCAGGACAAAAGGAACAACCGGCTTCTCCCACTTCAGATGCAAGCTCTCTGTAGTCCATTTTCGTTTCCACCAAATGATTGCTAATGATTCCAATTTCTTTACCAGTCGGCTTTGTTGTGTGCTTTATGCCATGAAACGATATATCGTATTGAAACATAACAAGATCAACTCCTATCTGATTTTTACAGGATTGTTTAGACCATGTTGTTTTTTGATCTTGATGTAACATAAAAATAAATCTCTTTGCAGATCTGAGTACAACAATAATCTGCCTTCTTGAAAAAAATAAGTTTTTAAAATGAGGAGAGGTGATGAAACAGAAAGGAATAATCATAGCAAAATTAGATTTCAATTTTCAGTTATTTTAGAGTACAGAGCGTGGCTGAATCATAGAGGAGAGCAAAAATGCGAGACATATGGTTCAGCCGGAGCGTTTGGGACAGCTGCTTTCTGCCCAGACGTTCCCTCTGGAAAACGCCCAGTCCCTCACTCCTCTAAGGCACCTACATGACAGCAATGCAGGCAAAGAAAAGCCCGAAAGCAATCAAATGCTTTCGGGCAATTTTTGTTAAAATTTCATTTTATGTGTAATGTAATCTGAGATTGCTTTTGCTGGAACTTTGTAACGGTTGCCTTCTTTAAAGCCTTTCAGATTGCCTGATTGCAAGAGCTTGTAAAATGTACTTCGTCCGATTTTCAGAACATCCATAACCTCTTCCCTCGTGAGAATTTCTTCATCTGCAAAAATATGATTCATGAGAACAGCCTCCTTTTCTTGTTACTTTGAATTAATATACCGCTGTAATTCTTCACTGCTAATGATGGTTTTTCTTGAACTGATTCTCTTTGCAGCAAGTGCTTTGGTTTGGATCAGCTTGTATATGGTATCAACGCTGACATTCAGTACAAAAGCTGCTTCTTTTACTGTGAGAAATCGTTTGAGTGCTTCCAAATGAAAATATGACATTCATCACACCTCCTTGATTTTTTATGATTATGTTTGTATTTTTCAAGAGTATTTTGTACTTTTTTAGTTTGTGCCCGTGGAAGTATGGACTCTTTCATTTGCTGTTTAGAACTTTACGTGGTTTTATCGGATTTTTGCGGATTGTTTTAAAATAAACAAAAGTGGTTTTGTTTGAATGAAAAAGCTCTTTTTCTTTCTGAAACTGTAATTTTGTAGAATTTTTTATATTTTTCATTTGACTGATTGTGTATTTTGTGGTATAATAAACAAAATGCAACTTCTCATAATTTTGACTTATCAGAAGTGGAGGTGTAATTATGACCATTTTCACAAAAAAGGAAATGTCCGAAGAAGATATTAAACTTCAATACATAACCCCTGCAATTCTCGCTAAGTGGGATAAGAGCAAAATAACCATGGAAACAAAAATTACAGATGGAAAGATCTGCCTAAACGGAAACTTTGTTCATCGTGATAAGAAAAGTGCTAAATTTGCTGACTATGTACTTTATTGGAACAATAGCTTTCCCATAGCAATCGTTGAAGCGAAGGACAATCATCATAGTGTATCTTTTGGTCTGCAACAAGCTATCACATATGCTCAGATGATGGACGTGCCATTTGTTTACAGTTCTAATGGGGATGCTTTCTATGAACACGATATGCTTACTGGCAAGGAACGTGAAATTGCCCTCCCAGACTTTCCTACACCCGATGAGTTGATAGCGAGATATATGACAAGTGCTAACAATGGTAACGGTCTTTCAGACAATGAACTGACTGTTATCAATCAGCCGTATTATTCAAGCCAGAACACCTATGAACCAAGATACTATCAACGTGTAGCTGTCAACAGAACAGTTGATGCTATTGCTCGTGGAGATAACAGACTTTTGCTTGTTATGGCTACAGGTACGGGAAAAACTTATACTGCTTTTCAGATTGTCTATCGTTTGCTTAAAAGCGGCATGAAACGAAAAATACTCTATCTTGCAGATAGAAATATGCTTGTTGATCAATCCATTCAGCAAGATTTCTCTCCGCTTGAAAAAGTCATACACAAAATAAATGCAGCAAAAGATAACAAAGCCACAATCACTTCCCATCAGATCTATTTTTCTTTGTATCAGCAACTTATTGGAGATGATGATAAAGAACACTTCTCAGAGCTATTTGATAAGGACTTTTTTGATCTTATTATTGTAGACGAATGCCATCGTGGCAGTGCCAAAGAGGATAGTAAATGGCGAAGAATTTTGGAATATTTTTCATCAGCTACGCAAATCGGTATGACGGCGACTCCAAAAGAAACTACATATACCTCTAATATCGATTATTTTGGAAAACCTATCTACACATATTCCCTCAAAAACGGTATTGAAGATGGCTTCCTTGCTCCTTTTAAAGTCATCAGCATTACAACAGATATTAGTGATGGTTGGAGGCCATTGAAAGGTCAACTTGATTATTTTGGAAATATAATAGAGGATAGAATATATAATAATACAGATTATGACTATAATATCATCATTCAAGACCGCATCAACCAGGTTGCACTTGAAATCACAAAATATCTTAAAAGTACTGACAGAATGCAGAAAACAATTGTATTCTGTGCTACAGAAGATGCTGCTGAACGTATGAGGGTTGCTTTAACAAATTTAAATGCAGATATGTGTGCCAAAAATCCTGACTATGTGGTACGAATTACTGGTTCAGACAATTATGGAAAAAAGAAACTTGATTATTTTATTTCCGTTTCATCACCATATCCGGTGATTGCTACAACATCAAAGCTGCTTTCAACTGGTGCGGATTGCAAAATGACAAAACTGATTGTACTGGATGAAAATATCGGTTCTATGACTGAATTTAAGCAGATCATTGGCAGAGGCACTCGTTTGCGTGAAAAAGAGGGTAAGACGCATTTTGTTGTTATGGATTTTAGAGGTGTCACAAGACTGTTCTATGATGAAAAATGGGACGGACCAGTGGAAATTGATCCGAATTATCACACCTCATCAAAAACAGTTCCAGACAAACCTGCTCCATCTTCTGAATCTCCTGCATCTCCCACAAATCCAAAAGAAAAGCCTTATGTTGATGTCAATGGTTGTACTGTACGCATCATCAACAAAGTAGTGTCTGTATATGATGCTGATGGGAAACTGCTTCGACATGAAAACATCATCGACTATACAAAGACAAATATTCTCGGAGAATACGCGGATCTTGAAACTTTCATCAGGAAGTGGAACGATGAAGAAAAGAAAGAAACGATATCAGCACTTTTCAAAGAGCATGGCATTGATTTACAGGCTTTAAAAGTATCACAAGGAATGACTGATGTTGATACATTCGACTTCATTATGCATGTTGCATTTGATAAAAAGCCACTTACACGAAAAGAACGTGCAAATGATGTTAAGAAACGGGACTTCATCAGTAAATACAGCGGTACGGCAAAAGCCGTTCTTGAAGCACTGCTTGACATGTATAGCAATGAAGGTGTCCAACAGATTGAAGATACACAGGTTCTGAAACTTGATCCATTTATCCGTATGGGGAAACCTTCCGCAATTGTAAAACTATTTGGCGGTAAAGACGGCTATTTGCAGGCAGTAAGAGAATTAGAAAATGAAATCTATAAGGTGGTATAAAAATGAGCAGTTTGGGTAGTTTTGTTAAGCGATTACGAGACATCATGAGAAACGATGCAGGTATTAATGGTGATGCACAGCGTATTGAACAGATTGCGTGGATGCTGTTTCTGAAAGTATATGATACTAAGGAAGATGACTGGGAATTCGATGATGATGCATTTGAATCAATCATTCCGGAAGAATGCCGTTGGAGAAACTGGGCAGTTGACAATGGTAAAGGTACAGCTATTACTGGTGATGAACTTCTTGACTTTATAAATAATACTCTTTTTCCTGCATTAAAAGGAATTCAGGTATCAAAGACAACTCCAATCAATAAAGCAATCGTAAAAACAACATTTGAAGATACAAACAACTACATGAAAGACGGTGTCCTGCTCCGTCAGGTTGTAAATGTCATTGATGAACTGAAACTTGACGATTATGAGGAAAGCCATGCATTTGGCGATATTTATGAATCAATTCTCAAAGAATTGCAGAGTGCCGGCTCGGCTGGTGAATTTTATACCCCTCGTGCTGTTACCGATTTTATGACACAAATGATTCAGCCAAAGATTGGGGAAATCATGGCGGATTTTGCTTGCGGTACAGGTGGATTCATTACCAGCTGGCTAAAGGCTCTTGAGCCACAAATGAAAACGGTTGAGGATCGAGTAGCATTTGATACATCTGTCTATGGTATCGAAAAGAAGCAGTTTCCATATATGCTTTGTGTAACAAATTTGCTTCTGCATAATATCGATACGCCTCGTATCTATCATGATAACTCATTACTGAAGGATGTTCTTGACTATACAGAAGAGGATCAGTTTGATGTGATTCTCATGAATCCGCCATACGGCGGCAGCGAGAAAACGGATGTCAAGAATCATTTCCCGTCAGACCTTGCAAGCGGCGAAACAGCTGACCTATTCATGTCTGTAATTATGTATCGACTAAAGCAGAACGGTCGAGCTGCGGTTATCCTTCCGGACGGTTTCCTATTCGGTACGGATAATGCAAAAGTAGCGATCAAGAAAAAGCTGCTGAGTGAATTTAATCTGCATACGATTATCCGTATGCCGCACAGCGTTTTTGCTCCATATACTTCTATCACAACAAATATTTTGTTTTTTGACAGAACGCAACCAACCAAAGAAACTTGGTTTTATCGTTTGGATATGCCAGATGGCTATAAGAATTTCTCCAAAACAAAGCCAATGAAGCTGGAACATTTCGCTCCTGCTGTTGAATGGTGGCATAATCGTGAGGAAATTGTCATTGACGGTTTTGACAAGGCGAAAAAATACACGGCTGAGGAATTGGTCGAAAGAAACTATAACATTGACCTCTGTGGTTTTCCGCATGAAGAAGAAGAGATACTGCCGCCGAAAGAGCTCATTCAGCAGTATCAAGAAAAACGTGCAAGTTTAAATGCAGACATTGACCGCATACTTGCACAAATTACAGATATCCTTGGAATCAACATGGAGGAATTGTCATGACTGCACAACAACTGAAAAACTCCATCCTTCAAATGGCGGTACAAGGTAAACTTGTTCCGCAAGATCCAAATGACGAACCAGCAAGCGTTCTTCTTGAACGGATTAAAGCAGAAAAAGAAGCACTTATCAAATCTGGAAAGATTAAAAAAAGCAAAAAATCTTCTGAGATATTCAGAGGTGCTTCTCGCACTCTGCCTTATACCTTCTGCGAACAAATCGGCAAGGAAATCAGGGATATTTCGGATGAGATTCCGTTTGAAATTCCGGAAAGTTGGGAGTGGGTAAGATTAGGTATTATAAGCACCTACAATCAAACCAAAAAGAAGATAAATGCTAAAGATGCAGATATTTCGATATGGGGACTTGACCTTGAAGATATAGAAAAAGGTGGTAGGCTTCTTGTTAAAAAGACTGTTGGCGAAAGAAAAGCTATTGGTGACAAAACTGTTTTTGAAAAGGGTGATATTCTATATAGTAAACTTCGTCCATATCTCTTAAAGATACTTGTTGCCCCTGATGGTGGTATATGTACGCCTGAAATCGTACCATTCACCGTTTATGGTGGCATCTCAGCCGAATATATCGTAAACTTCCTTAAATCGCCTTATATTGACGGAATTGTAAATGGAGAAACCTACGGAATGAAAATGCCGAGGGTTGGAACAGATACAATAATTAATTTGCTCACACCTTTACCACCCCTCGCCGAGCAAAAACGCATCGTAGCTAAAATAGAAGAACTTCTCCCATTCATTGAGAAATACGAGCAGGCAGAAACAAAACTTACAGCACTTAATAAATCTTTCCCTGAAATGCTGAAAAAGTCCATCCTGCAAGAAGCTGTACAGGGCAAGCTTGTTCCACAGAATCCTGATGATGAACCTGCCAGCATACTGCTGGAACGCATTCGAGCAGAAAAGCAAGAACTGATCAAGCAAGGTAAGATCAAGAAAAGCAAACATGAATCCATCATTGTGACTCGGGATAAAATCCCTTATGAGATCATAGACGGAAAAGAACGCTGTATTGCTGATGAAGTCCCGTTTGAGATCCCGGAGAGTTGGTGTTGGTGTAGGTTGGGAACTATCGCTTCTGTGTTAGGCGGAAAACGAATTCCAGCAGGTAGAAAATTATCACTTGAAAAGACTGAACATGTTTACATTAGAGTGTCAGATATGAAAGATGATACGGTGTCACTTGATAATTTACAGTATGTACCAAATGACATATATTCAAGCATTTCAAGATATATTATTAATAAAGAAGACGTATACATAACTGTAGCTGGAACTATTGGAAGAATAGGAAAAATTCCAAAAGAACTTGATGGAGCTAATCTAACAGAAAATGCTGATAGATTAGTTATAAGAATAATAAATCAAGACTGGTTGATCAGATTTTTAAAATCAAACTTGATACAGAATCAAATTGCGGAAGCAACAACAAAAGTAGGTCAACCAAAACTTGCGATATTAAGAATTCAAAAATTACTTATTCCGCTCCCACCAATCGCTGAACAAAAACGCATCGTGGAAAAAATAGAAGAACTAATGCCCATAATCAACAGCATATCAAAATAGGGTGATATAATCATATCGGAAGGAGGTCTTTCGATATGATTGACACATTTACAAACTATTTGGACAAGACAAATCTGTCCGAAAACTCAAAGTCTGCCTATCTGTTCGCATTTAAACAGTTCAGCAACAAATATGGCAGCGTGAACAAGAAAAACCTTATGGCTTACAAGGTATGGCTGGTGGACAATTTTAAGCCGCAAACGGTAAATCTCCGCTTGCGTGGCATGAATTGCTACTTGGAAAGTGTAGGCAAAGAGAAGTGGAAACTGTCCTTTGTTAAGGTGCAGCAGAAACCATTTCTCGAAAATGTGATCAGTGAAGCGGATTACTTATACTTCAAAAAGTGTCTGAAAGAGGACGGCGAACTGTTTTGGTACTTCGTAATCCGATTTCTCGCTGCCACGGGGGCAAGAGTAAGTGAACTGATACAAATTAAAGTGG
>OJNJ01001595.1_pt1 | contig 12710 bp, 9 predicted proteins | sample 1597491 | NCBI WGS metagenome assembly OJNJ01 (sample SAMEA2452132, study PRJEB22498) | human gut metagenome | biome: human feces; feature: human gut; material: feces | place: Australia | collected 2012 | reverse complement strand
CCCGCTTTGCGTATTTCCTACATTTTCGCGGCAGTCACCAAGTTCTCACCCAAGCGTGGACTTTGACTCTTGCTCGTGAAAATAAAAAAGCTCCGTCCCCAACAAAAGGGACGAAGCATATTCCGCGGTACCACCCTGATTCCTGTATATACAGGCTCTCCCGCCGCTTAACGCGCAGCTTCACGTCGCTTCCTACTGGAAATTTCAGAAACGCGGCTCCGGTGCGAAACTCAGAAACTATCTGAACTTAAGGAAGCTTACAGCCGGTGGCTTCCTCTCTCTGAAAGAAAATAATTTCCTAAAAACACCTTCCTGGCTTTTTCTCTTTTATAACTATGCCACATCAGAGTGAATCTGTCAAGAGGTTAATTTGTCTGTTGCTCTTCCTTCTTTTTCTCAGCTGAAACTTTCATCTCAGTCTTTTTCTTTCTCTCATTCTCTTTTTCCAGATATTTTTTCTTCTCTTTATTAAGCTCTTTTTCCGCCTCATCGCGCTCGCGGCTGAGCATTTCCCTCATGGATGCCTGGGCCATTCTGAACTGTTTTTCAAAATAAGCGTTGATCTCTGCTCCATACAGCAGCAGATTCATACAGATATACAGCCACAGCATCACCATGATCAACGCAGTCAGGCTTCCATACATATTGCTGAAGCCTGGAAACATGTCAAAATAAATAGAAAAGAAATAGGAAAACAGGGACCACCCTGCTGCAATCAGAAGAGCTCCCGGCACCTGACTTTTAAAAGTAGCTTTACGGTTTGGAAGCATTTTATACAAAATCAGAAAGATCAGAAACAGTCCGGCAAATACAAGCGCCGTCCTGGCTCCAATGATCTTTCCGATAATTCTCCCAAGGAATGGAACGTACTTTCCTGCCATAATCTGAATCTGATTTCCAAGAACCAGAAGCAGAAGACTTGCAATAATTGCAATGCTGAACAGAAATGTATAAACAACTGCATACATTCTGGTAATCAGCCAGTTACGGGTCTCATGGACGTGATAAATGCTATTCAGTCCGTTCGTAAGGGATTGCATGGCTTTTCCTGCAGACCACAATGCCATGATAGCAGAAATCGGAACTACCGCCGTGCTTCTGCCATATACTTCTGATACAATGGTAAGCACAAAATTCTGTATATTGTGGGGCACAAATGCCCGGATGGTTTCGCTGACCATATTGTATGTTAAAGGTGTATATCGAATTATAGTCGTGAGAAACAGAATAAACGGAATAAAAGACATAATCAGGAAATATGCTGCCTGTGCCGCATAAGCTCCCACATGGTCTCCATTTGCCCTGTCCATAAAACCGAGCAGAAGCTGGAGAACGCTCTGTTTTTCTTTCTTCTTATCCATATGATTGCTCCTGTTACATTTTCGTAATCATTTTTTGTATCATATCACGAAACATGCTTTCTGTCTACTTTTTCCTGGTGTTACTGTTCTTTCCGTTCACAGCAACAATTACTGTTCACTCCATAATCAGTAAACGCTTCGCGATGCACAAAAAGACGAACCTTCCTGTGACAAGCACAAACAGCAGCGTTTGCTGCGCAAACTTAATTCTCGGGTTTTCTGTGAACTTTGTTCACAAAAATACCTTGCAAAATGTCATGTTTCCCGCTTTGACAGGTTATTCCCCACCACTTCCAACGTAATATCCTTAAAAAAATAATTTAGGATTTCCTGCCAGCCATAGCCTTCCCTGGCCATTTCATTTGCCCCGTTCTGGCTCATTCCCACACCGTGTCCATACCCTTTCCCCTGAATCTGTACTGCCTTACCGGATTTCACGTTCAGTTCAAAATAGGCGCTTGGCAGAAGATTACTGCCGTTCACAATACTTCCATCTTTTTCTGTAATCAAACACCCTGCCGGGGAAAGAAATTGCCGTATTTCATATTCGCCTTCCAGCTGTATACTTTTATTTTCCGTCACAATCTCCATTCCCGTAACTGCACCACTGATATTCTTTTTAATAACCTGAAGCCCTATAAATTCCCCGCTGCCTTCCAGATTTCCCGATCGTTTCTCTAAAGTTTCCCAGGGAATTTCCACGCTCCAGCTGCTCCATGGCATATTCTGGTCAAAATCACATTCTACACTTTTCAGATAAGCTGCTGACCTGTCTGCTCCCCATATCTCATCTGTGCTTGTCCTGCCTGCTGATGTAGAAAAATAATAAGCCGTGATCGGTTCTCCATTCTGGCATAGGATCTGACCTTTTGTATCCTGTACTGCTTTATTTGTTCTTTTATCTGCCCCAAAATTGTTGTAAACCTGATAATTCACGCTGTCATCTACATCCACCCCATATTTTTCCAGACTGTTTTCCTGTATCTGGCAAACTGCATAGGTTCTGGCACATACAGCCTGGGCCATCAATGCCTGTTCTTCATAGGATGCAGGCATTTCACTTGGGACTACAGCTTCCAGATAAGCTTCCAGGGACAATTCATTAATAATCAGCAGCCCCTGCGCTGTCTTTTTAATTTCCAGAGTTCCATAATAAACAGGAGGATTCTGAGCTCTTTCAATAGAGGGAATCGCAATGCCATCAGTTCCCCCGTCCAGAAGCAGACTATCATTCTGGAGTTCCTGTGAATCCGGGGTGTAGGTATGTTCTTTTCCTTTTTGTTCTATGGTTACTGACTGGTGATAACAGGATTGCCAGGACGAGTCTGTGAGCAGAACGCGAATGGAAGGCTCTCGTTGTTGCACCTTGTTTTCGTCAGTTTCCTTTTTCTTTTCTTTCTGCTCCCTTTTGGCACTTTCTTCACTCCTCTTGTTCATTTCTGCGGCTTTTCCAAACAAAAGCAGCCAGCCCAGCAGTACAATCAGAAAATAATTCAATCCATAAAAAAATCTGGTCTTCTTCATACAAAAGTATATGAAGAAAACCAGACAAAAATATCTGTATTGTAATTATTTTCTTACGTCAAATTTATATGCGGTAAAAGACTGATACTTCTCACCAGCTTCAAGTACTGGTGAATGGAATGCTTCCACATTTACTGCATTTGGTTCAACCTGTGTCTCAAGGCAGAAGCCTTCACGCTTGTTGTAAACATGTCCATTCTTACCCTTCTCATCAATAACAAAATTACCGGCATAGAACTGCACACATGGACAATCCGAAATCACATCCATCGTAATACCAGAGGTCTCATTGTAAGCAACTGCAACCGTTCTCCGACTGCCTTTCGCGTAATTGTCAGTCACATAATTGTGGTCATATCCGCCAGTGTACTTCAGCTGCTGGAAGTCTGCCTCGATTTCCTGGCCAATCTTTTTCGCCTTATTAAAATCCATAGGAGTACCCTCTACTGCTGCATATTCGCCTGTAGGAATAGAGAACTCATCCACCGGATTATAATCTCTGGCATGGATCGTAAGATATGTATCAAGAACCTTGCCGCTTCCCTCCCCTGTAAGGTTGAAGTAGGAATGGTTGGTCATATTTGCCAGTGTCGCCTTGTCACTGATTCCGCTATAGTAAATCTGCAGGGTATTGTCCTCTGTAAATTCATATGTAACAGACACCTGGAATTCTCCCGGGAATCCATTCTCGCCATCCGGGCTGATTCTGGAAAAAGTAATGGCATTTTTGTCAGAATCTGTATTCTTAACAGTCCAAATCTTCTTCTCGAAGCCATTGGGGCCGCTGTGAAGATTATTGTCATTCTCATTCTTGTCAAGCTGGTATTCCTGTCCATAAAGGGAAAATCTGGCACCTGCGATACGGTTTCCGCTTCTTCCTATGATCGCACCAAAGAAGCAGCCATTTACTTCGTACTGCTGAACATCGTCATAACCAAGCACTACATCTGTAAGCTCCCCATCTTTGTCCGGAACGCAAAGCTTCACAAGAATGGCACCGTAATCCATCACTTCTGCACATGCACCGGATTTATTCTCCAGATGGTATAAAGTAATCTCTTCCCCAGAGGTTAAGTTTCCAAATTTCTTTGCTGTAACACCCATATTACCTGCCTCCCTGTTCTAAAAAATCCCAGAATGCCGTTCCCTTTCTTTTGACGCCTAGCTAACCGCTAGGTGGGTATCCTCAACAGGACTTCTGCCTACCACAACGAGAGGTCTGACATCCGCACTGCGATATTGGATTCCCTTGATGTCAATGTAGGTTCAAAAATAAAAGGGGCCTCGCACATCCCAGGATTCATTTTCTAAAAATAATTATACTCTAGTATATACTGTTTTTCAACAGAAAATGCACAAATTCTTTTTACTGATTTTTAACTGATTTTTAGAATCTCTTTCACAGTTGCAGGCATATCTTCTGCATCTACTACCCGGTCATGAAGTACTGGTGCAGTACGGATATCGTTGACTGCCTTCGGAACTGCCACCCCGGAAAGCTTCTCAAGTGCGTCTGCAAGCCCGAAATCGTCCAGATTCTCATGTCCCTCGGAGATTGCATCCATAACACTTCTGGTAAACTTGTATGGACTTGCTGTAGAAGCAATAACTGCCGGAATCTTATCTCCGGTATCTTTCACATATTTTTTGTATACGCCAGCAGCAACTGCAGTATGTGTATCAATCACATAATCACTTGTCTTATATACTTCGCGGATAGCTTCCTTCGTCTCTTCTTCGGAGCAGTAGTTTCCATAGAAATCCTTCAGCTGGGCTTTCATCTCAGGTGTAATAGTGTATTCACCACCCTTGGAAAGATTTTCCATAAGTTTTGCACACTCCTCAGGATTTCCGCCTGTAATGCGATAGATCAGGCGCTCCAGATTGCTGGAAATCAAAATATCCATAGATGGAGAACTGGTAAGGATAAAATCTCTCTTTCTATTGTATGTACCTGTGGAGAAGAAATCAAACAGAACCTTGTTCTCATTAGAAGCACAAATCAGCTTGTTCACCGGAAGTCCCATCTGTTTTGCATAAAATGCTGCCAGAATGTTTCCAAAATTTCCTGTAGGAACTACTATATTGATCTCCTGTCCGGCTTCGATCTTGTTCTGGCGCACCAGCGCAGCATATGCATATACATAATAAACGATCTGGGGAACAAGACGTCCAATGTTAATGGAGTTTGCAGAAGAGAACTGGAATCCAGCCTGGGAAAGCTCTGCTGCCAGTTCTTTATCATTGAACATTTTCTTTACAGCTGTCTGGGCATCGTCAAAATTACCTGTGATACCCACAACGTAAGTATTGGCACCTTTCTGGGTTACCATCTGCTTTTCCTGGATCGGGCTTACGCCATGTTTCGGATAGAATACAATAATCCTGGTTCCCGGAACATCGGCAAAACCTGCAAGTGCTGCTTTTCCAGTATCTCCGGAGGTCGCAGTCAGGATAACGATTTCATTTTTTACATTATTCTTTCTTGCTGCAGTCGTCATAAGATATGGCAAAATGGAAAGTGCCATGTCTTTAAATGCAATTGTAGGACCATGGAAAAGTTCCAGATAATATGCCCCGTCAGCTTCCTTAAGAGGTGCGATCACATCTGTGTCAAACTTCTTGTCATATGCTCGGTTGATACAAGTGCGCAGCTCTTCTTCTGTAAAGTCAGTAAGAAGGCGGCTCATTACCTGATAAGCAGTTTCCTGATAAGTCATTCTGGAAAGTTCATCCATAGAAACATCAAGTGCCGGAATCTGTGTTGGTACAAACAGTCCTCCATCTTCAGAAAGTCCCTTTAAAATAGCCTGGGAAGCGGTTACCGGTTCTCCTTTTCCTCTGGTGCTCTGGTACATTACCTGCATTTGTTATTCCTGCCTTTCGCTTATTGTTATGAGGTACACATTCCGGAATCTGTAACCTTCCGACAGTCATCCTCTCTTTGTTATCATATTTTAACTTTACAGGTATTATACATACTTCACCGTGCTAAATCAACACCCAATTTGAAAAAGCCACCTGGAATTGTAATTTCCTGGCGGCTTATATCTCTTTATTACAGAATGTTACTGTTATTAAAATATTATTTTTTCACCATCTGAACAACATTTGTGTCATCTTCTGAGGTTTCATTCTCAGTGTTCTGTGACTTAGCTTCATCCGGGTAGGTGTAAAACTCGTGAACACCATATTTAAATAATTTTTTTAAATCCTTATCAAACCAGGACACGTTCTTTTTGTCCGCAGCAGAACGCTGAACAAAGAACAGAGCTCCTTCTGAATAGTCAGTTCCCTCTAATGCCTGTTTCACAGCTTCCCTGGTCTCATCTGTTACCGTTACTTCATAAAACTTACCATCGTAAACAGGTGAAAACTGAGGAATTCCATTTCTCTGATCCAGAATAACACCTGTAATGGTATCTGGAAATTCCTCATGGGAAAGGCGGTTCATAATTACATTTGCGATCAGTACACGACCTTTAATGTCCTCTGTGCCCGCCTCTGCCTCTACTATATGAAGCAAGTTATCATAATCTGCGTCCGACATGATCTTCGGATTTGCAGACATGGATACTGCAGCTGCATCAAGGCTCGCAACTGTATCAGCCATAGAGTCCCCTACATTCAACTCATCCACGTTTCCTTTTATCTGCTTCACGCGCTGGCCTACCATGACTCTCTCGCATGAAGTTCCAATTCTTGTTACAGATGTTCCTGCTGAAGGAGTATCTGCAACACTGGTTACCATACCGGCAATTCCGGTAGGCAGATCATACTCTACACTTCCAAGGTCAGTCCAGGCATCCGCGGATCTATTCTCTTTGTCCGAAGCTGCATATACCTGGCTCCGTGGACCAAACTCCGCCACCTTCGTTCCAACTGCCAAAATCATTGCCAACGTGGCGCAGGCGCTAAGAGCTACAAAATTATGTACAAGAGCATTTCCATTCTTTTTTTTCTGGGCATCGCTCTTGCAAGTTGTTACATGTTGTAAACTTCTTTTTAATTTCATATTCTTCTTTCCTTGCACTTCTGTTATGTTTTGATTTCTTTTATTATTTATTCTGTAACATTTCTGTAATTTATAGGAAAATTATATTTAATAAACTCCAAAATGTCAAGTTTTTTTTGCTTTCTATAGCTTTTTTCTCTAAAAACAGGTAAAAAAAGAAAGGCAACAAGAAAGAAATAGGATGATTCATTCAAAAATCATGTAATATTTTTGATAAATTTACCCTGTTTCTATTTGTCCCCTTTTATTCTTAGGTATGGTTATTTCTCCCCTTCTTATGGATTTTATTATAGCTTTTCTTTTTCTGTTCGTCAAACCTTTTTTATCGCCGAATTCTGACAAAAAGCGCCGTTACCTTTCAAAGCAGCAAACCACCGCACAGTCTTTTTTATGAACTGATTTGCGGTGGTTTGTCTTTTTGTTATCAAATATGCTTCTTATTATAAATAAGGTTTAAACAAATCTCTCAGCGGTTATTAATTGCTGTTACAAGTGCATCAATGGAAGCACGGATAATATCCGGGTCTACGCCTGCTCCCCACGCCATAGTTCCGTCAGGTTTCTTGATTCCAACATATGCTATAGCCTTAGAACTGGAGCTGCGCTCTAACGCATGTTCCTGGTATACTTCCAGAGAATACTTCAATTCGTATGCTTTCTTCAGGGCATTGCTCACTGCGTCAAGACGTCCATTTCCCACAGCCTCTGTGGTAATTGTTTTTCCATTAAATGTGGAGATTACCTTAGTTGTAATTCCCTCGCTCGTCTGCTGGAAGTGCACTTCATTAATGCTGTACGGCTGTCCCACATTCTCAAAAGTCTTTTTGAACAGATCAAAGATTTCATCTGGATGAAGCTCTTTATGAAGGTGATCAGAAACACCCTTGGCTGCGTAACCCATTGCCTCACGCATTTTTGGCGGAAGGTTCAGACCGTATTTTGTTTCCAGAATGTAGCCTACGCCGCCTTTGCCAGACTGGCTGTTGATACGGATAACATCTGCATCATAATTACGTCCAACATCTGTGGGATCAATTGGCAGATACGGAACTGTCCAGCGGTTCGGATCTTTTTCCTCGATCCAGTGCATACCTTTGGCAATTGCATCCTGATGGGAACCAGAAAATGCTGCAAAAACAAGTGCTCCACTGTATGGACTTCTCTCTCCAACTGTCATTCCCGTGCAACGCTCATACACCTCGCAGATGTGAGGCATATCGGAGAAGTCAAGCTTCGGATCTACTCCCTGGGAATACATGTTCATTCCAAGTGTTACAATATCAACATTACCAGTACGCTCTCCGTTTCCAAAAAGAGTTCCCTCGATGCGGTCTGCTCCGGCAAGAATTCCCATTTCAGAATCTGCCACACCACAACCTCTGTCATTGTGAGGATGTAAGGAAACGATTACATTTTCACGGCGAAGCATATGTTTGCACATATATTCAACCTGACTCGCATATACATGCGGCATGGAATGCTCCACTGTTACCGGAAGGTTGATGATACATTTGTTGTCCGGAGTCGGCTGCCATACATCGATAACCGCATTGCAGACCTCAAGGGCATATTCCGGCTCAGTTCCTGTAAAGCTCTCCGGGCTATACTCGAACTGGAAGTTTCCTTCTGTCTGTTCAGCCAGTTCTTTTAATAATTTCGCACCTTCTACGGCAATCTTTAAAATCTCTTCTTTGGATTTCTTGAATACCTGTTCACGCTGTGCAACAGATGTGGAATTGTATACGTGAACAATAGCTTTGGGCGCACCTTTTACGGCTTCAAAGGTTTTACGGATAATATGCTCCCTTGCCTGTGTCAGTACCTGGATCGTAACATCTTCAGGAATCAGTTTGCGATCGATCAGGGTACGAAGGAACGTATACTCTGTCTCGGAAGCAGCTGGAAATCCTACTTCAATCTCTTTAAACCCAATCTGTACAAGAAGTTTGAAAAACTCAACCTTCTGTTCCAGGCTCATTGGGATGACAAGTGCCTGATTTCCGTCACGAAGGTCTACAGAACACCATGCAGGTGCCTTATCAATATAGTCCTTTTTTGCCCAGTCCATACAGGTTTCTGGTGGAAGATAATACTGTTTTTTGTATTTGCTTACATTCATCATTTTTTATTCCTCCATATTGTAAATTTAATTTTTCTCTTTTCTGTGACGGAAGGATTCTTTGTCTGCTGGGTCAGAGCTCAGTCTGATAAAGCAGCTTTATGTGGTATTAAATTCCAATGGAATTACTATCACATAAAAAAAGTCCTCCAGCTCTGCACACATACAGGTGCAAGAGACGGAAGACATACATCTTACGCGGTACCACTCTTATTTCATGAATAGAATCCATACACTTATCGGATACGGGATTACTCCTTATATCCTTTCCCTGTAACGGTGGAATCCGGCTGTGTCTACTCTCGCTTCTTCTAATCATTCGAAGTAATTTCAGACAGCTGCTCCAAGGCGAGTTCTACAGTTTCCTTCCGTCATCTCACACCACCCGATGACTCTCTGCGCTCCGGTACCTGTGTACTACTCCTTATCAAAGCATTTCTCTTATATGTTCTTTGTGGTTATTACCTTAACATTTTTCAAGTCACTTGTCAATGACTAATCGGGGCAACAGGATTTGAACCTGCGACCTCACGGCCCCCAGCCGTGCGCGCTACCAAGCTACGCCATACCCCGTAATCACGTTTTCATTATACCAGCGAACTTCTAAAAAATCAATGTTATTTTTCCCTCTCCCGTTTCATTACATTCGTTTCTTTATTTCGTGTCGTATTCTCTTTTATTTTACTATATCGTCACTTTTTTCTTTCTTAATATGTAATTTTTCGACGTTTTCCACGTATCATAAGTGAAAGGGGAAAATCGTATGCCATACAAGCTTTCACCTCTGGCATGCCCGTCTGCAAAGACTATGTAAAAACTAAATAAAAGGAGACATCGTAATGGAAACTAAAATTTACTTTCTACTACACTCTTTAGGAATTGGTGCAAAATACCGCGGATTTCGCTATCTCGCCTATGGTATCGCTTTATGCATGGAAGACGAAGATTATCTCCTTCGGGTCAGCAAAACGCTGTACCCAAAGATCGCGCAAACGTTTCAGGTATCGTCCTCCTGCGTCGAACGAGACATCCGCACCGCTATTTCCGTCTGCTGGACCCGCGGAAACCGTGATCTGCTCTTTTCGCTTTCTGTGCATCCGGTTCTGACAAAACCGACCAATTCCGAATTTTTTGATATTTTAAGTTCTTATATCAAATACTACCGTGCTTTTCCTGCCTGTCGTCAGGAGGCATAAAAAAACGAATACAGAAAAGATAACACTTCCGAGCCCTATCATATTGGGGGATATGCATGGCGCGGAAGTGTTTTTTCTATGATAAAACGATAGAACGAAAAAAGGAGACTGCCCGCAAAGGCAGCCTCCCGATATGGATCATTTGACAGAAAACCGATTAGTTGTTGATCAGTTTGTCCTCGTTGCTCCAGCTGTACAGCTTTCTGATTTCTTCTCCGACTTTCTCTGACGGATGCTCTGCAGCTTTTCTTCTCATAGCACGGAAGTGAGCCTGTCCGCCTGCTGGGGACATATCCAGAAGGAAATCTTTTGCAAAAGTACCATCCTGAATATCGGAGAGGATTTTCTTCATGGTCTTCTTCGTCTCTTCTGTAATCAGCTTCGGTCCGGTGATGTAATCGCCATACTCTGCTGTATTGGAGATAGAGTATCTCATTCCTGCGAATCCGGACTGGTAGATCAGATCTACGATCAGTTTCATCTCATGGATACACTCAAAATATGCATTTCTCGGGTCGTATCCGGCTTCGCACAGAGTCTCAAACCCAGCCTGCATCAGGGCGCATACACCGCCGCAGAGAACTGCCTGCTCACCGAACAGGTCTGTTTCGGTCTCAGTTCTGAAGGTTGTCTCCAGAAGACCAGCTCTTGCTCCGCCGATTCCAAGGCCGTAAGCCAGTGCTCTGTCCAGAGCTTTTCCGGTGTAATCCTGCTCAACAGCAACCAGGCAAGGAGTTCCTTTGCCAGCCTGATACTCGCTTCTTACTGTGTGGCCAGGTGCTTTCGGAGCGATCATAGCTACATCTACGTTCTTCGGAGGTACGATCTGTCCGAAGTGGATAGCGAAACCATGAGCGAACATCAGCATGTTGCCCTCTTCCAGGTTTGGCTCGATATCTTTTTTGTACATTGCAGCCTGTTTCTCATCGTTGATCAGGATCATGATGATATCAGCCTGTTTTGCAGCCTCAGCAGCGGTGTATACTTTGAATCCCTGTGCCTCTGCTTTTGCCCAGGATTTGCTGCCTTCATAAAGTCCAATAATAACATCACAGCCGGAATCTTTCAGGTTCAGTGCATGAGCATGTCCCTGGCTTCCGTAGCCGATAATTGCGATTTTTTTGCCTTCCAGTAAAGAGAGATTACAATCTTCCTGATAAAAAAGTCTTGCTGCCATTTTATTTTCCTCCATATATATAGAATGTCTTGACCGGCGGCAGGTCGGTCAATTTATACAGCGAAAAGCATTTCTGCCTTTTGCTGTTTGTCAGGGAAATGAACTTTTCTATACAAAAATTTCATTCCTCCAGCAAACGTATGTAATGTGATCTGCGTTAATCGAGGTAACGCACATCGTGGACTCCTCTGGAGAGTCCTGTCACTCCTGTTCTGGCCAGTTCCAGGATTTCGTATCCCTGTACCAGATTCAGGAACCCTTCGAGCTTTGACTGGTTTCCGGTCAGCTCTACAATCAGGCTTTCCTGTCCCACATCCACGATTCTTCCACGGAAGACATCGGAGATGGCGATGACATTGCGGCGTTCATTTTCATTCACACGGATTTTGACCAGCATCAGCTCTCGTCTGACACTCTCGTCCGGCTTCAGCTCTTTGATATCCCGCACATCGACAAGTTTTGCCAGCTGTTTTTTGATCTGCTCCAGAATCATTTCATCACTGCAGTACAGAACAACAGTCATTCTTGTGTATCGCGGGTCTGCTGTCACACCGGCGGTGATCGTCTCGATATTGTATCCGCGTCGGCTGAAAAGACCAGCTACTCTGCTTAAAAGTCCCGGCGTATTATCCACCAGCAGGGATAATGTTCTTTTCTGTTCCATAAACACCAACTTTCCTCCATCCGCAGGCGCCGCGGATTTTCAGCAATTTCTTACAACTTCCAACGCCTTATCCAATATATTAGCAACTTATCCTCGCTTTGTCAACAAAAATTTTACCAAATTATTCTTTTGGGCAAAAATCTTTTGCCTCCTGTGGTTCCCATTTGCGCACCTTCCGGTCATACGTAAGGATGCCGTTCGACTCCTCCTCGACATCGGTAAGCTGTGTGTAGACTGCTGCGGCAAGTCCCTGTTCTGTGAGTTCTCTTATCTTTTCTGCCAGTGCATCCATCGCTTTCTGGTACTGTACCTGGTTCTGGTATGTGCGGTAGCCGAACGATTTTTCGGAGTAGAGATGCTCCTGTACCGGATACGTATAGCCGCCGTATTCAGAAAAAGCAAACGCGCGCTCCTCCGGTTTTACTTTTAACGGACGAAAGTAATTGTGAAGGCTCTTGATGTCCCCCGCTCCCTGATCGTACCAGCCGCTCGCGTGGTCGATCTGCCGCGTCGGATCGAGAGCGCGCACCATTTCTGTCATCTCCCTGGCATCAAACTGTCCCCATCCCTCGTTGAACAGAACCCAGAGCGACACGCACGGTGCATTGTAAAGCTGATGAACCGTCTCGCGGCACTCCCGCTTCCACCACTCTC
>OJNJ01001591.1_pt1 | contig 12738 bp, 8 predicted proteins | sample 1597491 | NCBI WGS metagenome assembly OJNJ01 (sample SAMEA2452132, study PRJEB22498) | human gut metagenome | biome: human feces; feature: human gut; material: feces | place: Australia | collected 2012 | reverse complement strand
TGTACGAGCGAATCAGGCACGCCGCGAAGATGGACAGCCCCAGGAGGTGATGAATAGGACTGTTCCGAGCGATCCACGTCAGCCTGATACCCGAAAGTGGCATTTCAGGGCGCGATGACTGCATAGGGGTTAAAGATACTTCCTCACGGCCTCCTAAAGACTTGGGGGGAACTCTGCGGCGCACGAGTAAAACGACGCTGTGGAGTTATGACAGCCGCGCCAGCGGAGACCGGAATGTCCCCATCGCCAGGGGTGCGTGGCAAATGTGGCGAGTAAATTTTTCAAAGTCAGATACCATGCGCTGGCAGCTTCGGTTGCCAGCGCATTCATGTGATTTTGAAAGCAACAACCACATCTTTGACAGAAAGGGGGACCACCTATGGAAAAATTGATTTCGCGGAAAGAGGCTGCCAAATTACTGGGGATTAGCATTGCCACTTTGGATGCAGCTCGAAACAGTGGGCTAATTTCCTATGTTCAGTATGTGCAAAATGGTTGCGTGTACTTTACAGATGCTGGCCTTCAGGAGTATATCGCAAAATGCACCCATCGTGCAAAGCCAGTGGAAAAAAGCGCTACATACCGCAAGCTGCGAAGTGTCCGAGCTTGAGCTGTTCCGTATCCTTGCTGGAACCTAATATGTCTGATAAAACAAAGGTACAGCGCTGGACATTATTCTTAGGAGGTGACGGAATTGGCAAAAAGAAAAAGGGCAATTCCTCAATATGGTACGGTCGTGCTTAACGGCATTGAATATTATAGAACCAGAGTCGAAGATTCGGATGGAAACAGAGTGGCGCTTTATGCAAAGACGCCCGAAAAGCTTTATGACAAGGAACTGGAGGCGTTAGAGCAGATTGACAGTACTACGTTTCGTCGAAGATCGCCTACGGTTGCTGAGTACTGTGAGAAGTGGCTGCTGATGCAGTCCGTCCATGTTCGGGCCACCACCTTGACAGATTATACCTCTAAGGTGCGGCGGCACATTATTGGAGGGCTGGGAGACAAGAGAATGGCTGATGTATCCCTGGATGACATCCAACTTGCCCTCGTACCTGTTTCCAAGAAGTCGGCTTCGGTTTATAAGTCTGTGGTGATTCTCTGCAAGTCCATTTTCCGGGCGGCCAAGGAGAGCCATGTGATTGACGAGGACCCGACCATATACCTGGATGCAAAGGGAGGAGTTCCCCAGGAAGAAAGACAGGCATTGACGGATGAACAGGTTGAGCGGCTTTTGGACACGATCCGGGATTTGCCGCCCTATGTATTTGTGATGATCGGTTTATATGCCGGTCTGCGCCGGGAAGAAATCCTGGCGCTGCAATGGGATTCTGTGTATCTGGATGCAGAGGCTCCGTACTTAACGGTACGGCGGGCATGGCACACAGAACATAACAGGCCGGTCATTCTTACCGAGCTAAAGACCAAAGCGGCACAAAGAAACATTCCTCTCCCGGTCTGTCTGGTTGAATGTCTGAAAGATGCAAAGAAAAAATCCACTTCGGATTATGTGATTGCCATAACGCATTGCCAGACGGGAAACAATGTTTTCTACATAACGACGGTAACGGTTGCTACTCCAGGAAGCATGCTGACGCCGTCCGTGTTGAATAGAAACTCCATTATCCCGCTGAATCAGTATGTCGGGGTACTTTTTTGACAGCCAGACGGGAGGTGTGGGAGTAGGAGTACACATAATTACCTTCAGACCATATTTCTCTGCTAAAGAGACGGCACGATCCAGCCACTCAAAATCATACTTTCCTTCTTCCGGCTCCATCATGGCCCAAGCGAACTCCGCAAAATGGGTGAACTTGATTCCCATCTCCGACATTTTCTTCAAATCACGTTCCCATTGGGAGGAATCCCATTGCTCGGGGTAATAGTAAGATCCTAGAGCAAACAACTCTTCCGGAGGAAAAGATTTATCGGCCGGAGATTGAGCAAAGGATACCAATGAAAACAATAAAGCTAAGACTAATAAGGACTTTTTCATGGATATTATTTTAAGTTTCATCGCTATAATAAATAACAGGTTAGCGCAATGGTCTGGCTTTTATTCCGCCGGAGGTCATTTTTACAGGTTTGATAGTACCGTTTTTATTAAAATACATTCGGTCAATGCAAGTAATGCGGTAGTTCCCATCGGTTTCACCCAAAGGGCGGCGATGATAGACAATATACCATTCATCCTTTCCCGGACCTTTGATAATGGAATGATGTCCGGCACCATTAGCTATTTTAGTGTCCTGCTCCAGAATCTTTCCGACTCTTTTGAACGGACCAAAAGGCGAATCCGCAATGGCATACGCTACACAATAATCGGGTCCTGTCCAGTCGCCTTCTGACCACATGAAATAATATTTGCCATTGTGTTTAAGCATAAAAGGTCCTTCTATATAATTTTCCGGAGTCACTTCTTTATAAGTTGTTCCGTCTTCAAAAGGTACGATACTGATTAGATCAGATCCCATCTTCACCATATTGCAATGTCCCCAACCGCCGTAATACATATAATACTGACCGTCATCGTCCTTGAATACAAACTGGTCAATAGGTTGCGCTCCGTTCACGATCTTGCCAATCAGCGGCTTTCCGAGCGCATCCTTGAAAGGACCTTCCGGACGATCGGCTACAGCCACACCTATACCTCCCACTTCACTCTCATGATATATGTTGTTTGCTCCAAAATAGAAATAATATTTCCCATTTGCTTCTATCACGGCAGGTGCCCATAAAGCATTCCTTAACCAGCTGATATTTTCGACAGAAAGGACTTTCGGGTGTTTTCTCCAGTGTACCAAATCTGGGGAAGAAAAGGCATCCATGTACAATTGTTGTTCGAAAGGAGCTGAATAAGTCGGATAAATCCAGTATTTATCACCGAAAACGACTCCTTCGGGATCTGCATACCAACCGTCAAAAACCGGATTAGTACTTGTCTGTTTTTTGCCCGTATTTGTTTGAGCAAATAAGGTTACTGAACAGCAACACATAATCATGAAAAAGAATACTATTTTGGAATTCATGTCTATAAATATTAAAGTTATGCCACAAAAATGATGAAAAATCAATGAAATAAAGGTTGATTATTTGCCAATAAATAGCGAGAATCAACCAAATTGCCGGAAAAATAATTATTTCATATATTGCTGCTTGTAAAGGGCTGTTTTGATTTGTTTTTTCACTTTCTTTGTTTGCAGGTTCAACACTTTTGTTATATATTGCCGTCCCATTTTCGTTGTATCTGTCTTGAATTTCTTAATTGGTCATTTAACAGGCTATTATTTATATATATTATAAGTATTACTATGCGAATTTTATTGTATTTTCTCCTTATTCTTTTAGTGGGTTGCTCATCCGGTCAGAATAAAAAAACACATGAGCGGGTAGACCTCGATTCCGTACCTGTTTATACGAATCCGCTTTTGTCAAGAGGAGGAGACCCATGGGCGGTATTCCATAACGGAATATATTATTATACCCAAAGTATGAGCGACCGCATCACTTTATGGGCAACAGATGATATAACCCGGTTGGCGGAAGCATCCCAGAAAGATGTGTGGGTACCTCAAAATTCGTCAAACGCATTTCATCTTTGGGGACCTGAAATACATTACATTAATAATAAATGGTATATTTATTGTTGTGCGGATGATGGAAATATTGATAATCGTCAGATTTATGTGCTTGAGAATGAGTCTGCTGACCCGATGAAAGGGGAATTTGTCATGAAGGGAAGAATATCAACTGATGAAGATAATAATTGGGCAATTCATGCCAGTACTTTTGAACATGGAGGAAAGCGTTATTTAATCTGGTGTGGATGGCAGAAACGTAGAGTTTATCAGGAAAATCAATGTATTTATATTGCCGAAATGGAGAACCCATGGACACTGGCTTCTGACCGTATTTTGATTTCCGAACCAGAATATGAATGGGAATGCCAGTGGATCAGTATAGATGGTAATAAAACTGCCTATCCGATTCGTGTCAATGAAGCACCGCAATTCTTCTATTCTTTGAAGAAAGATAAGTTATTGATTTATTATTCGGCAAGTGGTAATTGGACTCCTTACTACTGTGTAGGACTGCTGACTGCCGATACTGACAGCGATCTGCTGAATCCGGCTTCTTGGAAAAAGGCACCGGAGCCTGTGTTTAAGCAAGCACCGGAAAATCATGTATATGGACCCGGTAGTATCTGTTTTATTCCTTCACCTGACGGTAAGGAATGGTATATGCTTTATCACGCCCGCAAGAGTTTGTATGATATGCTTGTTTTGGATAGCCGGACGCCGCGTATGCAGAAAATAGAGTGGGATAAGGAAGGAATCCCTGTTTTAGGAATTCCGCAGAAAGAAGGATTCCCGCTTCGCAAACCGTCAGGCACTCCTGAACGCAAATGAAAATAGGGGGCGTACTTTTTGCAATACGCCCGTTTTATTCAAAAAGAGCCCGTTTCTTTCTTTTCTTATTTAAATGGTCTTCTTTTTCACGAAAAGAAAAATTCTCATCTTTTATTGAATGTTTTTTTTCCTTTTTTTTAGTGCGTATTACTTATGTTTGCAACGTAATCTATTAAATAAATCAACTAATGTAAAACGCGCAATGAGAAATGAAAATCTATTGTCCTTTCTTCTTATAAAGAGAAGAATTTTAAAATTACTGGCTATAAAATATGCATACAGTTTAATTGTTTTATGCGGAATTAGTTTTATGGCATGTTCAGATGATGATCCCGTAAAAAAGAATCCTTATCTGCAAACGAGCACCCGTGCTATGCTGAAAGAGGTAGTGGAAGTGGTGTTTAACAATATCGACAGTAATACTGACGTTACTGTCGACTTTGGTGACGGAACAGTCAAGGAAGGGAAAGCAGCTACGCCTATCACTCATGCTTATACACAAAGTGGTGACTACACGATGTTAGTGACAGCGGGTGAGCATGCAGTACAGAAAAGGATCCGTATTTACGACTTATTGGCACTGACAGAAGCCATGAAGCAATTCAGGGATGCAGATAACAAAATGGTATGGGCTATGACGCATCGCTCTCATACAACAGACAAGACTATTCCCGAAAATTCGGTATCTGCTGTAGAAGCTGCCATCAATGCAGGAGCGGATGTGATTGAATGTGACACTCATCTCACAAGCGATGGAGTAGTTATGGTGTGCCATGACCAGACAATCAATGCTACGACTAACGGCACAGGGGATATTACGAAAATGACTTATGCTGAAATTCAGCAATATAATCTGTTGGACCGGAATGGAAGGGTGACCGATGAGAAGATGCCCACATTGGAAGAGTTTCTGAAAGCAGGGCGTGGAAAAATATATTTCAATCTGGATTATTCTCCACGTACAGCCTCTACCCAAGAGGTGATGAATGTTGTCAAGGAACTGGATATGATGGAACAAGTCTTTTTCTATTGTAACAGTAGCCAGAAAGCAGAAGAAGTGTTGTCTATTTCTAAAAAGGCACACGTGTACACATGGGCACAAAGCGCTTATAAACCTCTGGTAGGACTTCCGGGTAATTACTTCGTGCAATATTCTTATGCTCCCAACGGACAAAGTACTCCTATAGGAACTGCCGTCAGTGAGGGAATGATTCCTACAGTCAATATGCTTCATGTATTATCCGGATTAATACCTGAATATGATATAAATACGACTTATCTGGATGAGCTTCTTCAGATTTATCCTGAAGTACGTATGATACAGACAGATGCACCGGAAGTATTAATCTCCGCTTTACAAGCAAGAGGATTGCGTTAACTTTATCATCTAACATAAAATCATTTATTTATGAAGAATATTCATTTCAAAACGTGTACCTGTCTGTTAGGTATATTGCTGATACTGTTTTCCGGTATACAGGTAAAGGGAGCTTCTTTGGAAGTTCAGCAGGAAAGTAAGGTATCAGGTACGGTGACGGGCGAAAAGGGCGAACCAGTTATTGGCGCTTCCGTAGTAGTCGTAGAATCGAAACAGGGTACTATTACAGATATAGACGGTAAATTTCTGGTGAACGTACCTAAGAATGGACACCTGAAAGTGTCTTATATCGGTTATGAAACACAAGAAGTGGCTGTTAAAAACCGCCAGTTATTGAAGATCATATTGAAAGAAGAATCGACCGCTTTGAATGAAGTGGTAGTGGTGGGTTACGGTACGATGAAACGGAAAGAAATGACTTCGGCTATTTCGCATATAGGTGCGAAAGATCTGAATCAGATATCCAGCCTCGATGCCTCCATGCTTTTGCAGGGGAAAGTTTCCAGCGTTTCGGTTTCTAACACAGCTCTGGCCGATCCGAACAATCAAGGAAGTATTCAGATTCGTGGTGTCTCTTCCCGTAATGCAGGTTTAGGACCGTTAATTGTGGTAGACGGAGTACCGGGAGGTGATATGACGAATATTAACCCTGCCGATATTGAATCGATTGATGTATTGAAAGACGGTGCTGCTTCTGCGATCTATGGTACGCGGGGTAGTAACGGGGTTATCCTGATTAATCTAAAGAAAGGAACCAAAGATGGACAGGTTCATACAACCTATAGTACTTCCGTTACTTTTAATAAAGCTAAAAAAGAACTCGACATCATGAATGCGGAAGAATACCGTGCTTATCGCACAGTGTCTAATCCGCTTTCCGATATGGGAGCTGATTCAGACTGGTTTGATGCCGTTACTCAATTGGGGGTGACTCACATGCATACATTGACATTTTCCGGCGGTAATGCGAGAACCAACTATCGGGTGACCGCCGACTATCGTAATGCCCGTGGTATTGATTTGCGTTCCGACCGTCGTGAATATGGAGCACGTGCCAATATTAACCATACAACCAAAGACGGGCTATTCACGTTCTCTGCTAATATAACTCCTCGTGTTATCGACCGGAACAAATCAGCCAATGTATATAGCAATGCTATTAAAAACAATCCGACAATGCCTATTTATGATTCGGAATCGGCTAATGGGTACTATCGTTTTCCCAGTGGAACGGAAGGTTCTAATATCGTAGAGCAATTGAATGAAGAAGAGAATGGTACGGAAATTAAGTTGCTGGAATGGAATGCTACGGCTGCCGTTAATCTGCTGCCTCTGTTTAATCCGAAGAATCCGGACATGGTATTGAAGTCGCAGGTCACTATTTCTCAATATCAAGTTGATAAATTTAACGGATGGTTTACACCGTCTACTTATGGTTCTAACGTAAATGATGGGGTCACCGGAAAAGCCAGCCGTGACTTCGACAAAAGTACGACTAACAATCTGGAATGGGTAACAAATTTCTCTACACGTATCAAGAATCATCAGATCCGTGCAATGGTGGGGTATAGCTATAATTATGGTGTAAATTCCGGAATGTCTGCTGAAAACTGGAATTTCTCTTCGGATGGATTGACGTATAATAATCTGGGTTCCGGGCTGGAAGCGGCAAAAGATGGAAAAACAATGATGGGCTCCTATAAGAATGACCATAAGTTAATCAGCTTCTTCGGACGTGTTAATTATGATTGGAAAGAGCGCTACCTGTTTACTTTCTCTTTACGCCACGAAGGGTCTTCCCGCTTTGGCGAGAATCATAAATGGGGTAATTTTCCGGCTGTATCTGTCGGTTGGCGTATCTCGGATGAGAAGTTTATGAAAGGACTTTCATGGATTGATGACTTGAAAGTACGTTATGATTATGGGGTGACAGGTAATCAGGAAATAGGAAATTATAATTCTCTGGCTACTTACCGGGCTTTCGGTTGGTATCAATACAATGGTAACCGTTTTCATGTATGGGGACCGAGCAAAAATACGAACTCGGAATTGCGCTGGGAGAAGGGACATAATCAGAATGTGGGTTTGGACTTCTCACTCTTCTCACACAAAGTGACCGGTTCATTTAACTATTTCCATCGTAAACAAAGTGATTTGCTCGGAGATTATTCTGTACCGGTACCACCTAACTTGTTCTCCACCATCTATACCAATGTAGGTACATTGCGTAATACCGGTTTCGAACTTGATGTTACAGTAAATGCTGTCCGGACAAAGGATTTCACTTATAGTTTCACATTAGTGGGGGCTACTAATAACAATAAGTTTGTTAGTTTTTCCAACGATATATATAAAGGACAAAAATATTACTCTACCTGTAGCATGGCGAATCCGAATAATCCGGGATATTTGCAGCGGATTGAAGAAGGGGAACGTATTGGTAACTACTTTACATATCGTTATGCAGGAGTGGATAAAAAAGGTGACTGGCTGATTTATGATAAAAAGGGGAATGTGATTCCTGTAGCCCAAGGTACGGAAGAGGATAAGTCTGTGACCGGAAACGGTTTGCCGAAATTCACCGGCTCTATGACGCATAACTTCACTTATAAGAACTTTGATTTGTCTGTTGCCCTCCGTGGTGCTGCCGGGTTTGACATATTCAACGTGCATGATTTCTATTTCGGATTGCAGAGCATGACTACCAACCAGTTGACGACCGCTTATTCGAAGAATGCACATATCACGACAGGTAAGAATGTGATTACCGACTATTTCATTGAACCGGGTGATTATCTGAAGATAGACAACGTCACTTTAGGATATACCATGAACTTGAATAAGAAATATATTGAAAAGATACGTTTGTTCGGTACGGCCAACAATCTTTATACGTTTACGAAGTTTACCGGTGTAGATCCTTCTACCTACGAAGTGAACGGACTGACACCGGGTACTTTCGGAGGAGGATATAACTATTATCCGTCTGCTTTTCAGTTTATTTTAGGATTACAAGTAAGTTTCTAATAAAAGACGATTATGAAAATAACAAAATATATCATTGGATTAGGGATAATGGCAGGTACAGTCATTAGTTTGCCATCCTGTACAGATCTGTCGGAAACGGTGTATGATCAGGTCATGTCTCAAAACTATTATAATACCAAACAGGATGTTATCAACGCTGTTTTTCGTCCGTTTGAGCATATCTATGAATCCATTGTCAGACGTCATGAACACGAAGAGCTGACAGGGGATCAGTTGATAACGCCTACTCGGGGAACTTGGTGGTATGATGGCGGTAAATGGGAAAAATATCATTATCATCAGTACGATGACATTAATTCCGGAGATTGGACATCCGGATGGGAGTCCATGTATGCTGGTATTGGTCAATGTAATCTGGTGTTGGATGAACTGGCCCAACTGAATCCTTCCAAGTTCAATCTAAGTGAGAGTGAATTTGATAGTTTTAAGGCACAACTACGTTGTATGCGGGCCTACTGTTATCTTCGTCTGTTCAATAGCTACCGTAACTGTGTTCTAACAACAAGCTCCGATCAAGCTGTAAATGAACGACCGGAGAATCGGAAACAGGTATCTCCACAAGTTATGTTTGATTTCATCGAGGGTGAATTAAAAGATTTCTGTTTACCGAGTTTGCCATCCAAGACCGGACAATCCGGTAACGGCAATCAGCAAGGACAGTTTACCAAAGCTGCTGCCGCTTCATTGCTGGTACGCCTTTATTTGAACGCAGAAAAATGGATTGGGCAGCCTAAATGGCAAGAATGTATTGATATGTGTAAACGTATCATCGGAGGAGAATTTGGTTATTATGCAATTGCGGATAACTGGTACGAACCCTTCGACTGGAACAATGAAATGTGTAATGAAGTAATCTTTGGTTTCTCCGGTTCTTATGGAACAACCAGCTGGCATCTGAAAAGTGGGGAACACGGTGACAACAGAACTGTTTATGGACGAGGACTTCCGTATGGTTGTCAGTATTTCCTAAAAATAGAAGGCGATGGGAGCCGTAATCCGAAATATGCAATTTCACCAAGCTTTGATAACCAACGTCCCCGGCAGATATTCGACTATGAATTGGGCATGGTTACGCAGAAATTCGCCAAGTATGCGGGCGATAAACGTTATAAACAATATGTAAATACGAGTAATAATACACGGGAAGGTATGTTCTTCATGGAAGGGAAAATCGCTAATTCCAGTATAAGTGGGGGATATGCCAAGAATCCGGATAATCAATATGTCCTTTACCTACTTGATCAAGTGGGACGTTTTGAAGGTAACGCAGAATCCGGTTATATTGCCAACCCGAATTATCAGGAGTCTAAACTGGGGAACGGAGATTTCAACTCGGGGCTTTACTGTGTGAAGTATCCTTTCTATCCGTTTGACGGAGGATATTATATTGAGTCGGATTATACGGAAATACGTCTGGCGGAGATTATTTATTCGCAGGCGGAATGCCTTCTTCGTCTCGGACAGGCAGGCGAGGCCGGCAAGCTGTTGAACAGCGTGCGTAAACGCAACTATGAAAACTTTACTGCAGATATCGCTTATCAGCCGGAAGGTAACGTGGTACTTGATCTAAAAGAAATGCTTGATGAATGGGGGCGGGAATTTCTTGCGGAGAGCCGTCGTCGTACGGATTTGATCCGCTTCGGAAGATTTCAGGATGCATGGTGGGACAAGAAACGGGATGCAGATACTCATTATGAATTGTTCCCGTTTTCACAGACCCAATTGGAGCAGAATGAATATCTGAAACAGAATCCCGGTTATCCGGATATTGCCCGTTAAGCGGTGAACTGTAATTATTTCAATTTAGTGTACAAGTTTAAAATGAAGAAAAATGAAAAATAAGTTGCTCACAATATCAAAGATTGGGCTTTTGACCTTCACTATTTTAGTGAGCCAGGCGTGTCAGGAAGATTATGAGATGGTTGATCCTCCGATGATTACTGATTATGATGATGATCTGGATGAAGAAGTTGTCTTGCAAAAAGGACTGGAAAGTTATTTTGTAACTCAATTCGGTGAAGGGGACATGGATGGTACTTCATGGGATCAGGCAATGGATGTAGCTGGTTTTCGCAAATTATTGAGTGGATCTATCGATCTGTCCAAGAGTACTATTTACATGAGCCAGGGAAAATATGTGATGTCCGAGACCGGAGGACTCGGGGTGATTATCCGCAAAGACATTAAAGCGATCAAAGGAGGATATAGTTTGTTGAGCGAAGGGACAGATCTGACTAATCGTCGTATTGATACGTATAAGACAGTGATCAGCGGAGATGTAAACGGTAATAATCAGGCTGATTCCGGTGATTGCGGATTATTGTTGGTGAAAGGAGGGATTATTGGGATTGAAGGAGTTACTTTTCAATATGGGTACCTTTCTAATAATGATGCCAAGTCTAACGAGTGTGGTAGCGGAATTTATATCAATGGTAACGTCAATAGCACCTCTGTCGAATTAACGGATTGTATTATCAGGGATTGTAAAACGGAAGCTGTCAACGGGCAAGGAGGAGTAGCGGGAGGTACAGCTATTCTTATTGCTTCCGGGAGCTCAAAACTGAACAATGTGAAGTTCCTGGATAATGCGGCGGATAGCCGTGGCGGAGCAATACGGTGTAACAGCGATAAGGCTGTTGTGTTTATGAATAATTGCCTGATAACTGGCAATTCAGTAAGAGAACTTTTTGGGGTCGGTATTCAGATATCATCGGGACATATTTGTATGAATAACACAACCATTGTCGGAAATCCGGGAAAAGGTGCTGCTTTAAACGGGGGAGGTAGTTTCATGCTCGCTAATAGTACGATTGTAGGGCATGATATTGATCAGGAGTATGGCGCCTTTCGATGTGAAACCTCTATTGATGGTGATACTAAGTTTATTAATAACCTGTTGATTTCCGAGAATTCTACCGCTCCAAGCTTCATTTTGAACGGAGCGAATAAAGAAGCTTACTCCATCGGATATAACTTGTATCAGCGAGTTAATAATTTCACAATGGGCGTTTCTGATACTGCTTATCCTACCCTCGTGAATGGCAACCTGACGGAAGAGGGTGTTTATAAGTGGAATATTGACCAGATCGGACAGGTGGGTGGTTATGCTACCAAACAAGCTGTAATCAATGCTGTGAAAAGTTTCAATCCTGCTGCTTCTCCTATGGTTAATTTAGGTGAGGTATTCGTGGAATGGATGGGTGAAGATGCTTTCGGATTGGATCAGCGTGGCGTGACACGCAATCCTGATAAGATGCAAATGGGAGCTTATGATGCTGTATTGTCCAACTGAATCTTTAAAAAGTAATTGTGATATGAAAAACAAATTTTATATAATGACCGCTTTGGTCATTAGTCTGACAGGCTGTTCAAACATTGAAGACGGGACGCAGCCGACCGGCAACTTTCCCGAAGATCATGTAATCCGTATTGTGACAGAAGTGAATGCGCCTGTGTCGCGTGCCGGATATGATGCAAGTAATCTGGAGAGTTTCGGACTGATCATTCATAACAGTGAAAACATTGCTTATGATTATAATTCGCAAATGGTAAAATCTAATAATGACTGGAATACGGCGGACGGGCAACAAATGCTTTGGGATAATGCAAGAACTCCGGTAACAGTAGTGGCGTATGCTCCTTACATTTCGGAAGCTAGTTTAGACACTCCGTTAGCTATCAACATACAAAGCAACCAAACTACTGAAGAAAATGTGATTGCTTCTGATTTCCTGTTGACTAAATCAACGGTTGATCCGAAACAGGATCTCACCGCAGATGGTAGATTGAAAGTTACTTTGGATCATGCCATGAGCAAGCTGATTATAAAAGTGACGGTAAATAATGGTATGGAAGATGCGGCGATCAGTAAACTGGGCGATATGGCTGTAAATGGTACAATAG
>OJNJ01001580.1_pt1 | contig 12803 bp, 9 predicted proteins | sample 1597491 | NCBI WGS metagenome assembly OJNJ01 (sample SAMEA2452132, study PRJEB22498) | human gut metagenome | biome: human feces; feature: human gut; material: feces | place: Australia | collected 2012 | reverse complement strand
GACTTTTGCTGGAGTTGAACGGGAATCAGACAGGAATCAAACAAAAATTGAGATTTCCAGGTTAACAGACGCTGTTGATTATTTGTGGAATAAATATCATAAACCTATATGGGTTACAGAAGTGTCTGTAACAGGAAGGAAGAATGGATATTCTGATTGGAGCTATGAAGAATCAAGGGCTTTACCACTTATGAAGGAGTATGTTTCTGAGGTTATTGACGCAATGAATAAAGATCCGAGAGTAGAAAGATATGCTTGGTTTCCTTATAATGTTGAAAGTTCAAATGAAATAGATGGTTTGGATGGATGTGGAACTACGGCATTATTTGACTATGATACGGGAAAATTTACAGAATTAGGTGTTTTGTATTCACAGCAGGGTAATCCGGAAGGATATAATGCTAAAAAAATAAATGATAATGAAAAGTATGTATGGGAAAAACCAACAACGTCAGTTGAGACTACAACTGAAAATTCAACTACAGCAGTTGAAACTACAACAAAAAAAGAAACAACACAGACATCTACAAAAAATAAAAAAATTGGAACTGTATTTGGATTAACAGTAAAGAATAATAAGAAAAAAGTTGTATCATTGAAGTGGAAGAAAGTGAGCAATGCAAAAAAATATCAGATACAGTATTCTTTAAATGCAAAGTTTAAAGCGGGTAAAAAGTTTGGAACAAAGTCGGTAAAGATTTCTAAGTTGAAATATACAGTTAGAAAATTGAAAAAGAAAAAAATATATTACTTTAGAGTAAGAGCTTTAAACGGAATCAACGTAGGAAAATGGACAAAGGTGAAAAAGATTAAGATCAAAAAATAGAACAAAAATAGAAGATGTGAAAAAACATCTTCTATTTTTGTTGATAAAATTAATGTTAAAAAAAGTGAGTAAAAGTTGAAAAAATGATAAAAGTTTTTTTGGAAAAATTTTATTTTGAAAGGTCATATATACATAATGCACAAATAAAGATGCTGACAAATTAATTATATAAACAAGATATTTTGAAAAACAAACAAAAAAAGTATAAAATTGGTAAAAAATACTTTTTTATTATTGAATAAAAATGTTTCTTGTTGTATAATTATAACAACTGTAGATCAGTAAATAAAAAGAAAAATAAAAGGAGGTTTTGAAAATGAGAAAAGTTTTCAAAAAGATGATGGCAGGTGCCATGACAGTAGCTATGGCAACTACACTTTTAGTTGGTGCTAACTTTAAACCAGCAACAGTAAAGGCAGAAGCTACAGATGTAACAAATGATGTTATTACACCATGGGTGGTATATTCAGCAGGACAGATTACAAGAAGCAATGATCCTGATGGATGGCCAGAAAGATATTATAGCTCATTCACTACATCAGCAGGAGAAACAAAGACAGATTGGAATGCTAATTTTCCTAATCAGCAGTATGTTGATGGTGGCGAAGAAACATGGCAGACAACAAAAACTGCTACAGGATTTACAGCTGACATTGCAAACACTGGTTGGGATGGTGAGTATGAGCCTGGTAAAAAAGATGCAGTAGGTGACAATCCTTATATGCTTAACGCAAAGATGCAGCAGGTTAAGTTAAAAGAAGGTCATTACTATACTATTTCAATGGATTTAGCATGGACAAATGGTGAAAAAGCACCTGAAAAAAATGTTCTGATTAATATCGTTGATGCAAATACAAACACATTAGATGCACAGAAAGTTACAATACCTTCAGGACAGACAAAACATTATGAATCAACTAATAATAATGATGGTACGTTTACTGTAGCTACACAGGGAACAGATACAATTAATATTACTGTAGCTATGGGAGCTTTCTTATATTCACATAATAATGGAAAAACAACTGAAGATGTTGCAGCTAAAGGTAAACTTGTAATGTCAAACTTAAAGATTGCTGATGAAGGTGAAATTCCAGGATACGTACCAAATGAAACAAAACCATCAAAACCAACACCATCAAATGGTGGCTCAACACAGGTTACAACACCATCAAATGGCGGCTCAACACAGGTTACAACACCATCAAATGGCGGCTCAACACAGAAGCCAACAGCAAAGGTTACTGTTAAGAAACTTACTAAGGTTAAAGGAATTAAGGCTACTAACAAGAAGAAAGGCACATTAAAGATTACTTGGAAGAAAGTAACTGGTGCTACATCATACAAGGTAAAAGTTGGAAAGAAAACATACACAGTTAAGAAAACATCTTTAACAGTTAAGAAACTTAAAAAAGGAAAGAAAGTAACAATTAAGATTTCAGCTCAGGGACCAAAGGCTAAGTACAAAGCTTCAGCTTGGGCTTCAAAGAAAGTTAAAATTAAAAAATAATTGTTACAATTAAATTAGATGTATAATACAGTACCCAATGCTAAGGCATTGGGTAACTGTTTAATTAGAAGTAGACTTAATAGAAATGTCGGGAGGACTAGACGTGAGAAGAAATATTTTTAAGAAGATTTCAGCAGCAGTACTTTCATTAACTATGATTGTTGGAATGACTGGTGTTGTACCGGCAGCAGGTCATGCTGCAAACGGAGCAAATATTGCTTCAAATATTAGTTGGGATTATTTTTCAGTAATTAGTTATGATGCCAATGGCAACTTAGATTCACATAGTGGACATGTAGCAGGAGAAGATGGCTCAAGAAAACATCCATACTGCTGGTATCATGCATTAACACATATTAATACTGATAAATATCCAAATGGACAGGTCGCAGGAAAAGACTTTGCAACTGAAGGCTGGGTAGCTGAAAGTTCATCATCATCAGCAAGATTTTATGCAAATAATACAGGCTGGGATGGTCAGTACAATGAACGTGATGGCTCATTAGTTGGAGATAACCAGTGGGGACTTAGAATGTTTACATCAGCAATGAATGTAGAAAAAGGACGTTCATATACTTTATCATTTAAATACACAAGCACTTTAAAGGGAAAGAAGACTATCTACGTAACAGATGCAAATGGTGACTATGTATTAGATTCTAACGGAGATAAGATTCCTAAAAAAGATTCTAGTGGAAATGAAATTAAAGAAGATAACTTTAAGAAACATATTAATGTTAGCGTAATTAATCCTGCTAACAATAATGGATTAGAATTTTCAACAACAAGTGGCTGTACATCAGCAGGCTTCTTTGTTGCAGATTCAAAAGTAACAGATCCACAGACTGTAACAGTTAAGTTCACTGTTCCGGCAAATTATGCAGGTTCACAGGTTAAAGTTCAGTTTGCGTTAGGCTCATACCTTGTTTCATATCCAGATGAAATTGCAATGAAAGGTAATTTCTCAGTGGCTGATTTCAAAATTACAGCAGGAACACAGTATTCTGTTAAATATACATATGGTTCAAAATCATATACAAAATATGTTAATGCAGGAGCAAAGACATCTTCATATGTATTCCCTGTAAAGGGCAAGACATTTTCAAAATTCACAAAGAACGGAAGCACATTTAGTCTTTCAACACCTATTACAGGAAACACTGTATTAAACTGTGTATATGTAAATACTCCAAAGCCAGCGAAGGCAAAGGTTAAATTTACATCACAGAAGAAGAAGGTTAAATTAGCTTTAACAAAGATTAAGAATTGTGTAGGATACGAAATTAAGTATGCTAACAATAAGAAGATGAAGAAAGCTAAGACAAAGACTACAACTGCTAAGACATATACAATTAAGAAGTTAAAGTCAAAGAAGAAAGTATACATTCAGGTTAAGGGTTATAACTATGACTCAGCTGGACAGAAGGTATACAGCAGTAGAGTTCTTAAGAAAACTGTAAAGGTCAAATAATCAGGAATTAATTAAAATTTTAAACGAAAGGGCGGAAGGTTATATATATAAATAGCTTTACTGCCCTTTTTTTAGAATTGAAATGTTATGGAAAAGAGTTGAAAAGGGGCAAACTGAATATGTTACCTTATTAATATTAATTATAATTAACGGAAATAATAAGGAGAGAAACTATGAAACATATTACAAGTTTCCTATTAGCTGTTGCGTTATTAGTGTCATCAATTACATTAATGCCATCAAATAATGTAAAGGCTGCAAGAAATGCAGAACAGTGGAAGAGTAGCGCAATAGTTAGTCCGGAAGAGGGAAAGCTTATTGGAGCAGGTTACATTGACGTAAAGTGGAATAACGACTTAGAAAATGTTAAATCTTATAGCGTTTATGTTGATGGTGGATTAAAGAAAACAGTAGCACCTAGTGGTGAGACAATGAAAGTTGAATTCTACACTACAGCAGTAAAGTCTCACAATGCAAAAATCACAGCAACTTTAGATGATGGAACAACAGTTACAACTAACACAAGAACTTTCTATGTTACAAAGAAGGGGGTTTGTGTAAATGAAAAAGATATGGGTACAGTTGTAGATCCTGCATCAATGAACATTGGTTGGTATTACAATTGGGGCTACAGATCTTTTAAAGATATGGGCTTCAAGAATAAAAAATTCGATAATGTTGAATTCGTTCCTATGATATGGGGAGATAACCCAAAAAGTATTGAAGACAGATGTACATATGCTAACAAGAAAGAGTATAAATATTTATTATCATACAATGAACCGGATTTAACATGGGAATCAAATCAGACACCTACAGCTATGATAAACAGATGGAGAGAAACAATCAGTTATAAGGGTAGTTTAAGATTAGGTTCACCTGCAACTGAAACATTCCAGATTAATTCAGATAAGTGGTGGACACCATTTTGGAATGGTTTATCAGCTTCTGATAAGAGCAATATGACTTTTATTGCGGTACATGCATATCAGCATTATTACAATAATAAAGAAACAGCTTTACAGTATTTACATGCAATAGATGAAATTTACTATAAATACCGTAAGCCAATTTGGATTACAGAATTTGCTGTTGCTGATAGTGGAAACAAGTTCAGTCCAAGTAACTCTAAACATGTTGCACAGGTACAGGAATTTATGAAGATAGTTCTTAAGGGATTAAATGAAAGATCATACGTTGAAAGATATGCATGGTTTGACTTCAATCCAAAGGATGACCAGACCGGTGCATCAGGTATTTTTGATTATGATACAGGAAAACTTACTAAGTTAGGTGAAATTTACGCAAATATTGGTAATCCTGCCGGTTATAATGCAAAGACATACAGTACAGCATACACAACAACACAGAATACATCACTTGGAACATGTGTATCTGCAGTACCTACAACAATTTACAGCTTAATAGGAAAGAAAAAAACTTTCTCATATAGCTTCAAGAAAGTAGACAGAGCTGCAGGATATCAGCTACAGTATTCATTAAATAAGAAGTTTAGTACAAAGAAGAAATATAAGACAAAGTACAAGAATCTTTCAGCAAAGAATACAACAACTATTTCAGGTAGTGTTACTAAGCTTCAGAATAACAAGAGATACTATGCAAGAGCAAGAGCTTACAAAGTAATAAATGGCAAGAAATATTACTGCAAGTGGAGTTCTGTTGTTACAGCAAAAACAAAAAAAGTAAAAGTAAAAAAAGCAAAGAAAACTAAAAAGTCAAAAAAAACTAGCAAAAAGAAATAATTAAAGAGGCAAGAAATGAAGAAGGTTTTAAAAAAAGTTATATTTTTGGTATTAGCAGTAGCTATGGTGTTGTCTTTTAACACTGTAGCTATGAAAAATACCGTTAAAGCTGCTAATGTAGTTCCATTTCAGGTTACATCTCCAACAGCAAATAAGTTGGTGCCTGCCGGACACGTAACAATTACATGGTCTAACGGGAATAGTTATGGAACAGTAAAAAACTATACAGTTTACGTGGATGGCAAGAAGGAAACAACTACAACATCTACATCTTATGATTTTTATACAACAAAAGTAAACATTCATTCAGTTTGGGTAACAGCTCAAATGACAAATGGCAAATACATGGATACTGCTACAGTTAAGTTTAAAGTATCAAAGAAAGGTATTGCAGCCAGCAAGGCAATGGCAATTGAGTTGGAGCCGGATGATGTCCAGGCATCATGGTATTATAACTGGGAAACTCGTGAATTTAAACAGTTATCTGAATGTACAACACCGCAGGATAAGAATGAAATTGGTGTAAATTTTGCAAATCAGTTTAAGAAAATTGAATATGTGCCAATGGTGTGGTCATCAAATTCTTATTCAAACACATTAAGCAAGGTTCAGACAGCAAAAAATAATGGTTATAAAACTATATTAGGTTTTAACGAACCTGATTTTAAGGATCAGGCAAATATGAATGTTGCAACAGCAATTAGTTGTTGGCCTGCATTTATGAATCAGGGAATGAGAGTTGGCTCACCGGCTACAGGAACATGGCCAACAACAAATACATGGTTCCAGAATTTTATGAGACAGATAGACAGCAATTCAAGTTTAGATGTTGATTTTATAACAATACATTGTTATCCTGAAAATTATGCGGGAAAAGACGGTGCAAACTGGTTCTTAACAAATGTTGTTGAAGCTTGTTGGAATAAGTATCACAAACCAATTTGGATAACAGAATTCTCTCCACAGGGACAGTATGTAACAAAGTCAGGAGAGGCAGAGTTTATTAAAACAGCACTTGAAGGTTTAGATAAGATGGACTATGTTGAAAGGTATTCAGCATTCTCATTTGATGGTGCAGGAACAAACAAGAACACTATGAATTGTGCGCTATGGTATCATTCAACAGGAGCTTTTACAGAGGCAGGAAAGGCTTATTGTAATTATGGTAATCCAACAGCTGAATATGTTGCAGGAAATGCTGTAAATCAAAACAGAAAGATTTCTATCGGCTCAAATACAACAACTCCTAGCGTTGTAAAACCAGCTAAGGCAAAAATAAAATCTGTAAAAAACATTAAAACAAGAAAGATTAAACTTACTTTAAGCAAAACAAAGAATGCTAAAGGTTACCAGATTAAGATTTGTGATAACAAAAAGTTTTCAGGCTACTGGACAAAGAACATAATAAAGACAACTTATACATTTAAGAAAATGGATAAGAAAACAACTTATTACTTTAAAGCCAGAGCTTACACAAAGAAGGGTAGCACAAAGATTTACGGAGCTTGGAGCAACACAAAGAAGGTTAAAGTTAAAAAATAATGAAATTACTAAGGAAAATACAAAAATAAGACTTAAAACAAATTCTTTTACCTTGTAAAATTTCATAAAATATTTTAAAATGTAATAAGATTTTTAGAAAAGGGTTATATTAACCCTTTTCTTTTTTGAAAAAATTGCAAAATAAAATGAAGAGGACTTAATATGAACAACAGGAAAAGAAATGTTATAATTGGAATTATTTTAATACTTTTAGTAGTATTGCTAGGTGCCATTGTTGGAACAAGCATTGCCACAAAGAATAGGAAAAATAAAATAAACAAAAATAAAAGTAAATGGAAAACTGAGGCGGTTATTTCACCTGAAAAAGGAAGCTTACAGCCGGCAGGTTATATTACAATAAACTGGAAGTCTGCAGATAAAATGGGACGTGTACATAAGTATCAGATATATGTAGATGATAAGAAGCAGGGAGAAGTTTCAGGCAATAAGACAACTTTTGAATATTACACTACAAAAGTATCAATTCACAAAGTATATATTAAAGCAATATTAGACCACGGAAATGAAGTTAATTCTGATGTTTTTGGATTTTATGTTAATAAAAAAGGCTTTTGTATGAACAAGGATATGGCAGAACATGTAAATGCTGATCACTGGAACGTTTCCTGGTATTACAATTGGGCTTTGTCAAAACATAATTATACGTCATTTCAAAAATTACAATTTGTGCCAATGTTTTGGACAACTGCGCCTACTGATAAAGATCAGGCTGAAGTATTGAAATTACGTGGATATAAGTATGTTTTGGCATTTAATGAACCGGATAGAGCAGATCAGTCAAACATGAGTGTAGATGATGCTGTTAGTGGTATGAAATCCATATTGAATCAGGGCTTAATCGTAGGTAGCCCTGCCGCATCAGTTTGGCCTTCAGCTTCAGAAGAATGGTTTCAGCCTTTTATGAAAAAAATGAAACAGGGAAAAATGGATGATGACATGGCGTTTTTAGCATTGCATCACTACTGGAATTGGTATACAAAAGAGGGAGCAGAAGCCTTTTTGAAAATAATAGATGAAACCTGGGAAATGTACAAAAAGCCAATTTGGATTACAGAGTTTGCTCTGAGCGGTGTGCCTGCATGGACTAAACAGACAAGACAGTCTGCAATTGATTATATGAAAATTGTTTTGCCTGAATTGGACAAGAGAGATTATGTGGAGAGATACGCATGGTTTTCATTTGAACCGACAGATTATAAAAACGGTGGTTCTTCATTAATTAATTCATATAAGGGAAAAATAACACAGTTAGGCTACGAATATCAGAAATTGGGAGTGCCTGAGGGCTATGGTAAAAAAGGTCAGGTTTTACAGGAAAAGAACCCTAATGACGATATTATTAAATAATAGAATGTTAATACAGCATTCAAAGTTTTTCCAGCCCGGTGTGCAAAATGACATTGCACAAATACAGGTGGAAAAAGATGTTTTGATGCCATAATCTAAATAGAAATATATTCTAATATTTATTAAATAAATCAGAAAAGCTGAATATAATATTTATATATACAGTTTGTATTGGTATATTTATTTAGAATAATGAAGAATAGAAAACAAAATTTTATAATGCAAATACCATAGTGTTGGGTTGACACTATAGGGTCACAGTGATATTATTAATACAGTTAATATAGTAGAGGTTGCACCGGTTATTAGTAGTACATAGGATGTCCCGGAGACAGAAGATTGTGTACAAAAGGAAGTGGTGCCGAAGGGTGGATATCCGGAATATTTACTCTGGGCGTATGGTTAATAGTCATATGACTGTCATCAATTGATGAAGAGCTAATTGATGGAGGGCTACTTATAAGTATTATATTGAATTCTTATAAGGAGCTTAGGTTTAAGCTCCTTTTACTATGCTTAACAAAATAATACATATTTTTTAGGAGGAAATGTAAAATGTCTATTTTTACAGGTGCAGGTGTAGCGATTATTACACCATTTAATGACGATGATACTGTTAATTATGAAGAATTCGGAAGAATTATTGATGATCAGATTGCTAATAGTACAGATGCAATTATTGTATGTGGTACAACAGGTGAATCATCAACAATGCCTGACGAAGAACACGTTTCAGTTATAAAATATTGTGTAGATAAGGTTGCAGGAAGAGTTCCTGTTATTGCAGGTACAGGTTCAAACTGTACAAGAGAAGCAGTTAATATGTCAAAGAAGGCAGAAGAAGTTGGAGCAGACGGACTTCTTTGTGTAACACCATATTACAACAAATGTACTCAGGACGGCTTATATGAATATTACAAGGCTATTTCGGATGCAGTTAATATTCCAATTATTATGTACAATGTACCAAGCAGAACAGGTACAACAATCCAGCCTGAAACAGCAGTTAGAATTGCAAAGGAAGTTAAGAATGTAGTTGCTATTAAGGAAGCTTCAGGAAATATTTCAGCAGTAGCTAAATTAGCATCACTTGCTAATGGCTGTATTGATATTTATTCAGGAAATGATGATCAGGTATTACCAATTCTTTCACTTGGTGGAAAAGGTGTAATTTCAGTTTGGTCACATGTTGCACCAAAGAAAGTACATGACATGGTTTATGCATTTTTAGATGGAGACATTGAAACAGCTCAGAAGTTACAATTAGAAGCAATCGATGTTATCGGCGCTTTGTTCTGTGAAGTAAATCCAATTCCCGTAAAGGCAGCAATGAACATGCTTGGTTATAAGGTAGGAACAGTTAGAGCACCACTTACAGAATTAACAGATGCTCATAAGGAAGTATTAAAGAAAGCATTAAAAGACTACGGTGTATTATAAATAGCAGGATAATATGGCAAATATACAAAGGATATATTGCCAAAAAAATAATTCTTTTTGCAAATGCAAAGGGATTATAGGTAATGGAGGAGAAAATGGTAAATGTAATAATGCATGGATGTAATGGCAAGATGGGGAGAGTTATTACAGACTTAATTAGTAAAGATGAAGATGTACAGATTGTAGCTGGAATTGATGCTTATACAGGTATTGCAAATGATTATCCTGTGTTTAAGTCAATAAAGGAATGTGATGTTAAGGCTGACGCAATAATTGATTTTGCGGTAACAGCAGCTATTGATGATCTATTAGATTATGCAGTTGAAACAAAGACACCTGTTGTTGTATGTACAACAGGTTTGTCTGCACAGCAGTTAGACAAGGTTAATGAGGCTAGCAAAAGTGTAGCAGTCCTTCGTTCAGCAAACATGTCTTTAGGAATTAATACATTAATGAAAGTATTAAAAATCGCTACAGATGTTTTAGCTGACAGAGGATTTGATATTGAAATCGTAGAAAAACATCATAATCAGAAGGTTGATGCACCAAGCGGAACAGCACTTGCGTTAGCAGATTGCATCAATCAGGAATTAAATAACGAATATGATTACACATACGATAGAAGTAATGTTCGTGAAAAGAGAAAGAAGAATGAAATTGGAATTTCAGCAGTTAGAGGTGGCACAATTGTAGGTGAACACGAAGTTATTTTTGCCGGAACCGATGAAGTAATCGAAATTAAACATACAGCTTACTCAAAAGCTATATTTGCCAAGGGGGCAATTGATGCTGCAAAATTCCTTGCAGGAAAAGAAGCGGGCATGTACAACATGGCAGATGTAATTGATTAATTTTTGTTGTATAAAATTAAATAAAATGAAAATAATAACTTCATAAAGAAACTGTTAGAAAACAGTGTAAATTATGGAGGTTAGAAATGAAATATTTACGAAATTACTTATTAGTATTAACACTTATGTTGTCAGTATTTACATTTGTTGGATGTGGCAACAATGACAATGAAACAACTACAGTTGAGTCAAATACAACTGACAATAATCAGAGTACAACAAATAACATGAATAATAACACAGATAACAATGGAAATAACAATAATGGTAACGATAATAATGGCGTTATTGATGATATTGGCGATGACATTGAAGATGGTGTAGATGATATTGTTGACGACATTGATGGTAATGATAACGACACAACACAGTCAAACAAAAAGAATAATACAAACAACACAAAGAATAATACAACAAAGAAAAATACAAACAAAAATAATACAACTAAATAGTGAAAATAATATTAATTAAAAACCAACTTCGAAAAGTTTAATCTTATTATATTGAAAAATATAACAGAATTAAATTCAAGAAGTTGGTTTTTTGCAATATTTCCTAATATAAAACATATAATATTATGAAAAAATATTTTTAGGAATAATATGGCATATAAAATAATAATTGATCCGGGACATGGTGGAAGTGATTCGGGTGCAACTTATAATGGCAGACAGGAAAAAGATGATGCCCTTAGAATGGCAATGGCTGTAGGGGATTTACTAAAAAATGCAGGCTTTGATGTAGTTTATACAAGAACAACAGACGTCTATAATACGCCCTTTGAAAAAGCAACAATTGGAAATGAAGCAGGCGGGGATTTGTTTGTTTCATTTCATAGAAATTCCTCCCCAACGCCTAACACATATGGTGGAGTTCAGGCTTTAGTGTATAATGATTCAGGTTTTAAGGGAACTTTGGCAAGAAATATTAATGAAAATCTTGTGGCACTTGGTTTTGAAGACAAGGGCGTTGTGGAACGACCAAATTTGGTAGTTTTGAAAAGGACTAAAATGCCGGCTGTTCTTTTAGAACTAGGTTTTATTAATTCAGATAAAGATAATCAGTTATTTGATGAAAAGTTTAATGAAATAGCTCAGGCAATAGCGGATGGTATAATTGATACTCTAAATTCAAATGGAATAACAGCCTCTCAAATGTCAAGATATACTGTTCAGGTAGGGGCGTTTAGAAATCCTTTGTTGGCAAACAGACAGGCAAATGAACTTAAAATGCAGGGCTTTCCTGTTAATTTGATAGTTGAACGGGGACTTATTAAAGTGACAGTTGGCAATTATAGAAATTTAGATAATGCTGTTGCAACTGAACAGCGACTAAGAGCTTTAGGGTACAATACATTCGTAAGAACAATATAATAAATGTATATTTGAATTAGAATGTTATAATGAAATCGTTCAAATGAACAATTTATGGTATTAGGGCATTATAACAAATGGGTTATAGAATTGGAATGTTCTAATAAATGGGTCGTTGATATTAAAATAATATAATGTTACAATTAGCACAGTATTGTTTAGATAAAAATGTGGATTGTAAATTACAATGTACAAAGCAGTAATCAGGATTTGGGTGTTTTGGCACCCAAATTCTAATAGGAAATACTAAAGAAATTTCCAATTACATAAAGAAACAAATTGGCAGAAAGGAGAATAGTCCATTTAACAGAAGTGGATTATATTTAAAATGAATAACGGATTTATAAAGGTAGCTGCTGCTACACCAAAAATAAAAGTTGGCGACTGTAAACACAACGCAGTGGAAATATGTTCATTAATAAGAGAAGCTTATAGAAATAAAACACAGTTAATTGTTTTTCCTGAATTATGTATTACAGGATATACAGCTGGGGATTTGTTTTGGCAAAAGGCACTTTTAGATAATGCAATGAAGGCACTTATTGAAACTATTGTTCCATATACGGAGGGTAAGGAAATTATTGCAATAGTTGGTTTGCCAATGATTTTTAAGAACAAATTATATAATATGGCTGCAGTAGTATATGACGGTGAAATAA
>OJNJ01001561.1_pt1 | contig 12941 bp, 8 predicted proteins | sample 1597491 | NCBI WGS metagenome assembly OJNJ01 (sample SAMEA2452132, study PRJEB22498) | human gut metagenome | biome: human feces; feature: human gut; material: feces | place: Australia | collected 2012 | reverse complement strand
AAGCCATGCTATTATTGTAATGATTGCAATTGTAATAACGGTTGGTACAAAGACACCACTGATCTTATCGGCAAGTTTCGCAATTGGCGCTTTAGAAGCACCTGCTTCTTCTACTAAACGAATGATTTTAGAAAGCGTTGTATCATTTGAAGCATGACTAACTTCTACTTGCATATAACCATCTAAGTTATTGGTTGAACCAATAACTTGATCACCAACTGTTTTATCGACCGGTAAGCTTTCTCCAGTAATCATCGCTTCATTGATAGAACCATGTCCTTGAATGATTTTTCCATCCAAAGGAATATTGTTACCTGGTTTAACAATCACAACATCACCAATTTGAACATCTTCAATGGCTATTTCAACTTCTTTGCCATCTTTTAACACGATAGCTGTTGAAGGCATCAGCTTCATCAATTTTTCAATCGCTTCTGAAGTCTTTTGTTTAGAACGTGATTCTAAATATTTACCTAAAGAAATTAATGTTAAAATCATTCCTGCCGATTCAAAGTAAAGTTGCATCATATAATGATGGGTCATATCCATATCCATTCTTCCTAGATAATAAGCCATCATAAATGTTGCATATAAACTATAAATAAAAGCTGCTGAAGAACCTAAGGCAATCAAGGAATCCATATTTGGACTTCTATTCCATAAAGTTTTAAATCCTCGAATATAATATCCTCTATTAATAAACATAATAGGAACAACTAAACACAATTGAACTAAAACAAAGATCATCATATTTTCATGACCTAAGAGAATACTTGGTAAAGGCCAATTCATCATATGTCCCATACTGATATAAAATAAAGGAATCAAGAATATAAATGATAAAATCAAATTCTTCTTTTTATGCTCATTTTCATTTTCTTGAACATTTGAAACCTGTTTTTCACCAATATTTTGAGCTTTATAACCCGCTTTATCGACCGCTTCAAAAATCTGATTTTCATTTATTTTTTCAATTTTCATAAAAATCACCTCACATTTGATTACTTATATTTCTTCTAATAGTATATCCAATAAAATTAGAAGTGTAAAGTTTTTCAATTAGTAATATATAACAGTTACTTTGTATATAAAAAATTATAACAAATAACAGTATACAATATATATTCTAAAAGTGTATAAAATATGACAAATTTATAAAAATAATTATTAAAAAGCATAAAAGGCAAAATAACAAAAAAATATGTTGAAATATTAAAACAATATGTTATAATGGAAATATCATATACATTAGGGGATTTTTCACGAAAAGCATAACTTGACTAAATAATTAATAAGGTTGAGTTTCCCTATGAAAGCTATAGCTGTGAGCAGATTGTCATGAATAGATTTAAGAGAATGTTAAGAAAGTTTTCAAGAATCTTTACAATTTGTCCACAGCTATTTTCTTCACATACATTAGCTGATGTGTTATGATAACAAACGTAGGATGACGAAGGAGGAAAAAATGAAAAGAAACATAAAAGTGATTTTGCTTACATCCCTTGTAACTTTGTCTATGTTTGTAGTAAGCGGATGTGATTTATTTATAAAAACTAATAAAGGAAGCGTTGACTTGAAATGGTACATGGGACTTACATATGAAGATGACAGCAAGAACGACGTTGCCTATAAGACATCTGTTGGTGACCAGGTAGCAGCAGTAGCTTTGGAAGATAAATACAGCGATGAATACGGAATCATCAAGGATACATCGGCTTATGTTAACATTGACACTGTTAAGTCAAATATTGATAAAAGATTTTATTGGGACAAGAAAGATAAGAAACTGTTTTTTACAAATGCAACAGAAGTATATTATGTAGATGAAAGTCAGCCCACAGTTATTCATGGCAATACAGATGAAACAGTGAATTACAAAGTATTTTTAAAAGAAAAGAAGAAATGTTATGTTAATCTACAGTTTATCCAGAAGTTCGTTGACTTAGACTCAAAGATAACAAAGAAGTCAGGCAAGGCACCGGCAATTATCAGTTTGAAATATACAAGCGGTGAGAAGACTACTTTTAAGACAGATAGCGAAACTGAAATGAGAACAAAAGGTGATTATCAGAACCTTATTGTTAAGACACTTTCAAAAGGCACAACTGTTACACTTCTTGGTTCAGGAAAAAACTGGGATAAAGTAAGAACAGATGACGGCTATATTGGTTATGTACCGGTTAAGGAATTAACTGATGAAAGTAAGAAAAAGGTATCTTACAAAAATGATGACAGTGAATATACACATATCGCTATGGATGGAAAAGTAAGTTTAGCCTGGAATCAGATATATAACCAGACAGCTAATAAGAATTTAGAATCACTTCTTTCTAAAACAAAAGACATAAATGTAGTTTCACCTACATGGTTTTCTCTTGTAGATAGAAACGGTAATTTATCAACATTGGCAGATTTGGATTATGTGGAAAAAGCTCATAAGAAAAATATACAGGTGTGGGCATTGTTTAATGATTTTACAGATAGAAATTTAACAAAAAAGGTGCTTACATCTACAAAACTTAGACAAAGACTTGTAACTAACATTATGTATTATGTAGACAGTTACGAACTTGATGGAGTCAACATTGATTTTGAATATATATCAAAAGATATAATCGATGATTATTTGCAGTTTTTAAGAGAACTTTCAGTAGAATGTAGAAAAAATAAGATTGTATTGTCAATTGATAATTATGCACCATCAGAGTGGAGTGGTTATTTTGACAGGGAACAGCAACTGAAATTAGCTGACTATCTTATTATAATGAATTATGATGAACATACTTCAGGCAGCAAAGAAGCAGGTTCAGTGTCATCTATGTCATACGCTGAGAATTCAATTAAAGAGACTATTAATCAGGCAAAGGATTCTTCAAGAATTGTCGGGGCAATACCATTTTACACAAGAGCTTGGAAGGAAACTCCTGAAGAGTACAGCGACGGAACAGGCGTTTTTGTAGAAGATGCGGCAAATGGTAATTACTATTTGGCAAGTGAAGCTCTTGGAATGGAAGCGGCAGAAAAAGCATATAATAGAGCAGGCGTTAAGCCGTCTTTTGATAAAACAACAGGTCAGAATTTTGTAACATATCAAAAGGGACATACGACAGTTTCAATTTGGCTTGAAGATGAAACATCAGTTAAATCAAGACTTGAATTGATGAAAAAATATAATTTAGCAGGAGCAGCTTATTGGTCATTGGGTCAGGAGAAAGCTGATATATGGAACATAATAGATCAGTATTTTGAATAACCTAAACGTAAGTAATCAAACTACACATGAGAATGTTGGGATAAGCTTTAAGGAGTATTACAACTGTAGGAAATGCTACAACTGCAAGGAATATTACAACTGTAAGGAATGTTACAAATGGAAGAAAAATATATGAAACAGGCAATTAATCAGGCAAAAAAAGCCCTGGCAATTGGAGAAGTGCCTATAGGCTGTGTTATTGTTTATGATGGTAAGGTTATAGGACGTGGCTACAACAGAAGAATGACAGATAAGAATACATTAAGTCATGCCGAACTAAATGCCATAAAGAAGGCAAGTAAGAAACTGGATGATTGGCGACTGGATGATTGCGAAATGTATGTAACAACTGAACCATGCCAAATGTGTGCAGGTGCAATAGTTCAGGCTAGAATTAAAAAAGTCTATATTGGTTGCATGAATCCAAAGGCAGGTTGTGCAGGTTCCATTATGAATCTTCTTCAGGTAGATAAGTTTAACCACCAGGTTGAAATTGAGTCAGGAATAATGAAAGAAGAATGTAGTACATTGTTGAAAGATTTTTTTAAAAAATTAAGGAATCGCGGTTGACAAAAAAATGTCTGTAGGGTATGCTTAAACTCGATTGTAAAAAAATACGATATAACACTTCCGCGCAGCCGGGGAGATAGCGGCGCCCTGTACCTGCAATCCGCTACAGCAGGGGTGATGATTTGCCTAGGGGATATTTTGTAGGGCTGCCCTTTATAAGTGGTGTTGACGTTTGGGTCTTATGCAACAGAATCCTGTGAACCGTGTCAGGTCAGGAATGAAGCAGCACTAAGCAGATCGTTTTGTGTGACATGAGGAAGCCTAGGCCGAGCTAACTGTAAAGGTAACGCTTATGGGATATTCACAAAGCAAATCGCGCGGATTAATAATAAGAGAAGCTGAAACTTTTAATTTAGAAGTTTCAGCTTCTTTTTTATCCGAAATTTAATTTAGAAGTTTTAACTTTAATAAAGTGATAATTTGAGACAATGTGATTTATATAAAATATACATTTATATAAAATAGTTTAAAAATATTACAGAATATAATACAATATAAATAGTACACAAAAGAAAAAAAGGAGGACAAAATGAAGAAAAAATTTTTAAGCATGGTAATGATTTTGACTATGGTTATGTCAATGTTTTCGGGAGTTGATTTATGGAATGTTTCTGTAAAGGCAGCATCAGGATATGCTGTTGGAACATCTGTATATTTTGGTGCTTATTATCAGAATTTCATTACAAATGAAGATATCATTTATACATTAGATGATACGGATTTTAACAAAGACGGCACAGTTACCTACAAAGGTGTAAAATATGCCAGAGCAAAAGCTTATGGTAGATTTCACTATGCCAAGGCAAATGATTCAATAGAATGGCTTGTTTTAGGTGAAAGTGGTGGATATTACACACTTCTTTCAAAGAAAGTTTTGTTTATGAGTGATTACCAGGGATTTTGGTCAGAATCACAATTAAGAGACAAATTAAACGATGACTTTTATAATACAGCATTTACAAAAAACGAACAAAAAGATATGAAAGCAATTGTAAATGTTACAAAATACCATCCATATAACGATGCTTATATAGATAAAAAACCGGCGCAGTATATTGAAACACAGGACAAAGTATCTTTACTTGATAGTGATGAAGTTCAAAGTTTAGATTATGGTTTTGATGATACAGACAGTGACACAGATACAAGAATAGCATATACAACAAAATATGCAGGATATGATGAAACGGCAGTAAGATGGTGGCTTCGAGGTCCTGGTGGCTGGCATTATGGAAACATGGTTCAAAGTTTTGTTTCAGTTACTGGAAAAATAAATACCCAGTATTTTACATATTCATATGGTGTAAGACCGGTTATTAAAGTAAAAGCAAATTCAGTACTTTTATCTGACCAGCCATTTGACAGAGATAAAGTAAAGAATGTTACAAATAAAAGTAACAGTATTACATTAAATGTAACCGGAACATACAAAGATGGTCAGACAAAGAAAGTATTAAAGGATACGGAAAAGTATTCAGATGGATATTTTACAAAATCAAGCTCAAAAATTCAGGGAGGCCTTGCAAAATTGTCAATGCTTGCGGCATCTTCAGTTTATAACAAAAAATATTCCAATAAGCTGATAAAAGCCTGCAAGTTTAATAAATACAAATATGTAAAAAAGACTCCAAAGAAAAATAACAATGATACCATATCATATGAAGTTGGTATTAGAAATGTAGATGGCACAAATATTGTGGCTGTTTGGGTAAAAGGTACCGGTGGTGATTATGAGTGGGTTAGCAATTGGAATCTTGGAAAAGGAAATACTCATACAGGTTTTTCCATTGCCGAAGAAAAGATGTATAAAGAAATAAAAAGTTATTTATCAAGCAACAAAGTAGGACTGAATAAAAATTCTAAAACGAAGGTTTGGATTACAGGTCATAGCAGAGGAGCAGCGATAGCTAATTTATTTGCAAAACATATGAATAGCGTAGTAGGAAAAAATAACGTGTATGCATATACATTTGCAACACCAAGAGTATCTGTCTTGGCAAAGAAAAAAGGATATGAGAATATTTTTAATTATTTAAATCCGGGAGATTTTGTAACAGAAGTTGCACCAAAGAAATGGGGATACAAAAGATATGGTGTAGATATAACTTTGACAGAATCAAAAAAGAAATCAATGGAGAAGAAGTTTAAGAAACTGAGCAAAGCGAAATATAATGGATTCGGAGTACAGGGGAAAAACTCATTAGTAAAAGCTTTCTTAAAATATGCAGGCAATAAAAAATCTGGATACTATAAGAAAAAGCCAAATAAAACACCAGAATTTTTCTGTAAGTATGGATTAGGTTATGTCTTAGGTGGACAGTTAAAGTCCGGACTTAAAAATTGTATTGCTGCATGTAAGTCAAACAATGACGCAAAAAAAGTTATGTTAAAAATGGTAGTGGACGGCAAGGTGAATAACAAATTTGGATTTGCCCATACACAGCTGGGATATATTGCATGGCTTGATGTAATGTATTAATTTATAATTAAAATATTTTATAGAAAGAAAAGTTTTCCAACATCTTGTATGGAAAACTTTTTTAGTTTATAATGGTATCCAAAGGTGCAAATGGGTGTACTATGCCCAAAAATATTACAGCAAAGGAGAAAACATGTCTTACACAGCATTGTATAGAAAATTCAGACCAACATCTTTTGATGAAGTAAAGGGTCAGGATCATATTGTGCAAACTTTAAAAAATCAGATAAATGCAAACAGAATAGGACATGCTTACTTATTTTGTGGAACAAGAGGAACAGGTAAAACCAGTGTGGCAAAGATTTTTGCAAAAGCCGTAAACTGCGAACATCCTGTTGATGGTAGTCCCTGCAATGAATGTGATGTATGTAAGGGGATTAATTCAGGCAGTTCCATGAATGTAATAGAAATTGATGCTGCCTCAAATAATGGTGTAGATAACATAAGACAAATCAGAGATGAAATACAGTATACTCCGTCAAGTGGAAAATATACTGTATATATTATTGACGAAGTTCACATGCTGTCAATTGGAGCTTTTAATGCTTTGCTTAAAACATTGGAAGAACCACCATCATATGTATTGTTTATATTGGCAACAACGGAACCACATAAGATCCCAATTACAATTTTATCAAGATGTCAAAGATATGATTTTAAAAGAATTTCCATCGATACTATTGTAAACAGACTTGCGGAACTTATGGAAAAAGAAAATATTGAGGTTGAAGAAAAGGCACTTCAATATGTGGCAAAAGCTGCAGATGGTTCCATGCGTGATGCACTTAGTCTTTTGGACCAGTGCATAGCCTTTTATTTAGGACAGAAGTTAACATACGAGAATGTTCTAGATGTTTTAGGGGCTGTTGATAACGAGATTTTCAGCAGACTTACAAGACAAATCATTAACGGTGATGTTGTTTCATGTATTAATTTATTAGATGAAATAATTATGCAGGGACGTGAACTAGGACAGTTTGTTAATGATTTTATTTGGTATTTACGAAATTTGATGCTTATTAAAACATCTGATGAAGCAAGTGAAATTATAGATGCTTCCCAGGAGAGAATACAGTCTCTTAAAGAAGAAGCGGATATGGTGGATACAGATGTAATTATGAGATATATTAGAATTTTTTCTGAATTGGCAGGACAAATCAAATATTCATCACAGAAACGTGTGTTAATAGAAATTGCATTTATTAAATTAACTAAACCTGCCATGGAAAGAGACATAAGTTCATTAAATAACAGAATTGCTTTAATGGAGAAGAAAATAGAAAATGGTGATTTTGTTTCAAAGCAGGTGGTCTCCGGACCTACTGCTCAGGCACAGGAGAAGCCAAAGGAAAAGAAGGTATTTGATAAACCGGTTCCGGCTGACATACAGGCAGTTGTGGATAACTGGGGAAGAATCAAGAGACACATTTCTAATCCATATAAGATTTATTTAAATGATGCAAGATTTAGCGTCAAAGGTGAAGACACCTTGCTAATTGTATTTAACGCAGGTTCAATTGGTTATGAAGGTTGTAATAAACCTGAGGTAATAGAGATGCTTACTAATGTGATTAGTGAAGAAATACAAAAACAGGTAAGAATTGAAATGACTATATTAGAAAATAATCAGAGTTTTAGTGATTATTTTATGGAAGTAGTCTCAAAAATAAAAATGGAAGTTGAAGAGGAGGATTTCTAAATGGCAAGAAGAGGAGGATTTCCGGGAGGCATGCCTGGAAACATGAATAATATAATGAAGCAGGCACAGAAGATGCAAAAGCAGATGGAAGAAGCACAGGCTCAGCTTGAAGAGTCAAGCTACACTGCAACATCAGGTGGCGGTGCCGTTGAAGTTACAATATCAGGTAAGAAGGAAATTACAAGTATTAAATTTGATCCGGAAGTAGTTGATCCGGATGATATTGAAATGCTAGAAGATTTAACAATGGCAGCAGTTAATGAAGCTATTAGAAAAATCGAGGAAGTATCAGCACAGAAAATGTCTAAAATTACCGGTGGAATGGGTGGTCTATTCTAATGGATTACTACAGTGGTTACATTACAAAGTTAATAGAAGAGCTTTCAGCATTGCCGGGAGTTGGTCCCAAAACAGCAGGAAGGCTTGCATTCCACATATTAGACATGCCTAGCGAACAGGTACATGATTTAGCGTCTGCAATTGTAGAGGCAAAGAATAATGTAAAATATTGTAAAATCTGTTGTACCCTTACAGATCAGGAAGTATGTCCAATCTGTAGCAGTAATCAAAGAGACCACAAGACAATTATGGTGGTTGAAACAACAAAGGATATGGCAGCCTATGAAAAAATAGGAGAATACAAAGGTGTATACCATGTTTTACATGGAGCGATTAATCCAATGGCCGGCATTGGGCAAAATGATATTAAATTAAAAGAATTATTTCAACGACTAAAAGATGATGTTGATGAAGTAATTATAGCTACAAATTCCAGCGTAGAGGGTGAGGCTACGGCAATGTATATTAGCAAGGTGGTTAAACCTTTGGGAATTAAAGTTACAAGAATAGCCAGTGGCGTTCCCGTTGGAGGAGATTTAGAGTGCATTGACAATGTTACATTGCTAAGGGCATTAGAAGGACGTGTAACAGTTTAACAAGTCAAAATAAAGAGGTATTCAAATGGATAGAAATGAACAGATACAAAAAATGGATGAACTAAGGGATGCAATGAAACGCAGGGATTTTGACAGAGCAGTTGACATTGCAGATTCTTTAGATTTAAAGAGAATAAAAGACAATAATATTTTAAGTTTAGTTGCAGATGCCTATGAGGTGACTCATAATTTTGAAGAGGCAAAAGAAGCTTTAACAATTGCTTATGAAAATACAAATGCAGGTAGACTTATTGCATACAAGCTATGTTTAATTTCTGTTAAAACAAAAGACTTTGCTGCAGCAAGAAGCTATTATGAAGACTTTATTGAAATGGCACCAAGAGATACTGCAAGATATATTCTAAGATATAGAATGGCAAAGGCTCAGGGAAAACCTATTGAAGAGTTAATTAATATTTTGGAAGAATATGTAAATCTTGACATGGAAGAAAAATGGGCTTACGAGTTGGCAAAACTTTATTACAAAGCCGGCAAAAAGGACAAATGCCTTGATATATGCGATGAGATTAATTTATGGTTCTCCGAAGGAAAATATGTAAAGAAAGCCTCTGACTTAAAAGAAAAAATCAATAATCCAAAGGCTGCAAAGATAAAAAAAGAAAAAAAGGCTAAAACGCTGGTGGAAAACAGTGCCGATGAAATTATAGAAATTACTGATATTTCAGAAGATGGAGTGAAGGCTAAAATTGTCGAGGCTCCCAAAATGACTGAAGAACCAACTATTGCTGAAATAGTAAGTAATGAAAATGGTCAGACAAAAGAAGAAGTGAAGCCTGAACCTGAAAAAACTTCAGAGACTGTGGATGAAATCCAGTTCTTAGATGAAGACGGAAATGTTGAAGAAAAGAAAATTATTTCTAAAGCAGAAGAAAAATCACATAAGAAACAGAAAAGAACTTTTAGACCTTTTGAAATTAATCCTGACATGATACAGAAAGAGACAGCTTCTGTGAACAAACCGGAAAAAGAAGAGGAGAGTGTTCCAGAAGAAGTTGAACCAAAGCAGGCTGAAAATGAAGAGAAGAATATAGAAGAATTTATTAATTTGAATTCAAGTGAAGATGATGATATGGAAGAAATTATTCTTTCTAATGAACCTGAAACAGTCGATTCAGTAACATCACAGAATGACAAGGTACCTGAAATTGTTGACGAAGCTCAGCAGGAAACAAAAACTAATGATGATCAGGTTGAAGTTACAAATAGTGACAATACTGAAACAGTTAAGGGAACAATTGAAAATGGCGAATTTGAACCGGATTTACATGACGGTGACATTACAGTTGGTCAGTTGCTAAACGATGAAGAACAGCCTAGGTCACAGGCAGATGAGAAAGTCTCAGAACAGGTTGAACTGGAAGAATCAAGAACTGAAAAATTAACAGGCATTAATGATGTAAGTGATATTTTAAGACAGCTTCAGGAAAGAGGAATTCTTAAACCTGAAACTGTAAAAGAAGCAGTTGACATTATTAATGAGGCAGCAGAAGTTAGTGACAGCAATTCTAAAGCAAAGCAAGAAGACAGCATACTTCCAATTGATGAAAGTGTTATTGAAGAGTCTGATGATGAACTGGTTTCTAAAGAAGAATTAAATGAAACAGAAGAAAAAGTTGATGGCACTGAAATTGATGATGCAATTAAGGTAGAAGAAAGTGTTCATGATAACATAGAAATTGATGAAAGCGATATTGTTTTAGAAGAAGATTTAGAAGAAAACAAAAACGCTCAGTCAACTGAGAATATCGTTCCTGATGATTTGGGGAGCACACGTATATTTGGAAAAATTCAGATTCCTTCAAGAGAAGAAGAACAACCAAATGTAAGCAGAGTTGTAAAACCACAGGTAGAGGAACAAATTGAAGAAGGACTACATGAGGAAACAGGTGAAGTTCCGGCACTTGATTTAGGCTACAAAACGCCAACAAGAGATGAAAGCAATGACTTAGGACAGAAGAAGATATACAAAAATATTGCTGCTAACTCTGATATGGGATATAAGACTGATAAACTACCAACCCGCGATGAATTGCAAAAAGCAATAAAAGAAGCAGAGGAAGTTGTATCAAATAATCAGGAAGACTCAGATGTAAGAGTTAAAGAAAACCCAACATCTAAAGTTGAAATATTAGCAGGTGCTGGTATTGTTCCGGAAGGTGAATTTGAAGTTGAGTCTAAAGAGCAAAAGCAGGCTCAAGGCAAACAAAAGTCTGATACACCGGTAGGCGAAGATAGGATTATAGATACTCCTAAAACACAGGTGGTTGAAAAGAAAACATCAGTTGGGGCAGAAGCAAATGCAGAGTCTGTTGAATCGGAAGAGAAAGCAACTACTGCTGAGGCAGAAGAAAAAGCAGATAACAAGAGCATTAACACTGAAACGAGAACAGAAGAAAAAGCTGACAATATAGAAGCAAAGATAGAAGAGACCGTTGAAGTAGAAAAAGAGGCGGATGAAGCTGCAGAAACAGAAGCGAAAGTAGAAGATGAAGCTACTGAAACGGAAGCAAATGTGGAAGAACCAGCTACAGCTACTGAAGCAAAAACGGAAGAAAAAGTAGCTGCTACAGCAGAGGCAGAACCAAAAGAAGCAACAGAAAATAAAAAGACAGAAAAGAAAGAAAATCAGACAATGGATAATAATATTGTTCGCGAGAATGTTTTATCAGAAGCTGAACTTACAGAATTTAAAAACTACTTGAATGTTGAAGGATTTGAGATTAACATAAGAGAAGTTTTACAGGAATTGATTGTTAATTATTCTCCAAATGGTAAGTCAGACCATGGAAATGTAATTATAATGGGGAATGAAAAAACAGGAAAGACAACATTAGCCATTGAATTAATTAAACTTGTAAACAGAAAACGTGGTAGAAGAAACAGAAAACTTGCAAAAGTTGATGCACGAGTGCTTAATAGAAAAGGCTTTAAATATGTATTAGGCAAGTTAGTAGGCAGTGACTTAATTATCGAAAATGCACACCAACTTGGAAAAATGACTGTTATTAGCCTGTTAGATGGATGTGGAATGTTTACAGATGACATGCTTGTTATTCTTGAAGGAAATGAAGATGGCATGGAAGAGTTACTTAAGGAGAATCCAAAACTTGAAACTATATTTAATCACATTGTTAGAATCAAGGAATACAACATTGAGGAATGGGTAGAATATGGAAAGCGTTATGCATTGAACAAAGGATACGAAATGGATGAACTTGCCAACTTGGCATTTTATAAGGCAATAGATGATTATTTTGGAGCAAATAAGGGAATTTCACAGGACAATGTTGAAGAAATAATCGACAATGCCATTGCGCATACCAAGAAGTTGGGAAGAAAGTTCAAAGGTATATTTGGTTCAAAGTCAAAAAATGACGGACTTAATTTATTACAGGAATCAGATTTTGAAATTTAGTATAATTCAGACATATAAAATTTTCATATTTAAGAAAGGAAGTAACAATGGAAAATTTACAGCTTGCAAAAATTGCAAATGAAGTGAGAAAGAATGTTGTGACAGCATTACACAGTGCAAAGTCAGGACATCCGGGTGGATCATTATCAGCAGCAGACATGCTTACATTTCTTTATTTTGAAGAAATGAATGGTCTTGATCCCAAAAATCCAAACAAACCGGATAGAGACAGATTTGTTTTATCAAAAGGACATGCAGCACCGGGATTATATGGTGTATTAGCAGAAAAAGGATTTATTCCAAAGGAAGATTTAACAACTTTAAGAAAGATTGACTCATATTTGCAGGGACATCCTGATATGAAGCACACACCTGGAGTTGATATGTCAGCAGGTTCTCTTGGACAGGGAATTTCAGCAGCAGTAGGTATGGCACTTGCCGGAAAGATGGATAACAGTGACTATCGTGTTTATGCAATGCTAGGTGATGGAGAAATCGAAGAAGGACAGGTTTGGGAAGCAGATCATTGGTCTTAGATACCCAGTAACGCTGACTCGTGACTACTTTGC
>OJNJ01001555.1_pt1 | contig 13003 bp, 16 predicted proteins | sample 1597491 | NCBI WGS metagenome assembly OJNJ01 (sample SAMEA2452132, study PRJEB22498) | human gut metagenome | biome: human feces; feature: human gut; material: feces | place: Australia | collected 2012 | reverse complement strand
TATTCTTTTTTCATATCTCCTATTATACCACTTTTTTGCTATGAACACAAGCTCTGAATCATCGGACACCGATAAAGTGCCTTTTCAAATGTGTATATGCCACCTTTTGTATCATGAATATTTGCCGTATGAACATGAATACACAGGAGATTTCCCATCGTGTCTGTTACGATGTGCCGTTTTCTTTCTCTTATTATACCACTTTTTTGTTATGAACACAAACTCATAAAATTACAGACTCGTTTACTGCAAAATCTATCGTAAACATTTTTATGAAAATATTCGAAAATTGCGATAAAGCCTGCAAGGATTCTGCACGATTGTTTTTTCGTAGAAAATGTTTGCTATGTCTTGCAAGTAAGCCACATGAAATTTCATTAATTAATTCTTAAAAACAAATATTTAGTTCTAATCGATATTAAAAACAGAAAAAACGGTTTCTTCATGTTTTGCAATCCGAATAGAACGCAGGATATGAAGCCTATCATCAATGAAACTGGGACAGATTCTGAATATGCTCATGGAAATGGACTATCAGCCTACAGACTGTCAAGCTAGGAAATTGTATGGTTATTTCTGTATCTACTGTGGCTTCGGAAGCTTGTTCTTCTGTCATTTGAGAGACGTTAACGTTTCATCAATATATTGTTTTTTCTTTGTGCATCCTGCTGTGTCTTGAAACTGAATTTTTATGTAAAATGTAAAAAGATGTAAAAATGTAAATAAATGTATTGACATTTTTAAGCCAGTATGATACACTTAATGTATCATAAACGCAGGATTTCTAATCTCAATGGCAGTGTTATGTTTGTTACGATTACTGATAGAAAGGAAAATTCATATGATTCAAATTTATAACCGAAAAAATATCTCGCTATTATTTCTTTCTCCCTATACGGATATTCATATTAGTGATGAAAGTATATTTTTTCATCAGAGAATTTTTGATACCTATATAAGCTTTCATTTCAAATCTATGGATTCTATGCATTTGATTAATAAGCTTACTATTGGCATTAATGAAACAGAATTATATTTATTTTTTTGCAAGATATTAGGTAAAAATAATGGTAAAGAATATATAAATATGCTGATAAGGACTGGAATTATAGAATGAGAGAACTACTTGAAATACCAGGTTATGTACTGAATGAGCTGACAGTAAAACATAGCTTTGTTATAAGATGTGATGACAGTTGTATGTTGATATGCCCTGAAACGGGAACGACGTTGTGTGTTGATACGGAATATTTTGAAATGTTAATTAGACGGGAATTGTCGGATGATTTCACTTTGCTGCTTATTCAACGTGGTTTTGCTGATTATCTGAACAGTCGAAAGATTTCCTGTCGTTCAGAAAGCATAAAACCTGAATTTTTTCTGATAGATATGACAAAACATTGCAATTTAAAATGTAGATACTGCTTCCGTGAAGATGTGGGAGATAACTATCGCATCTCAGAGAGCATGATAGATAAAATATGCCAGGAACTTATTAATTATTGGAAAAACAATCCATCATTTCATCTCAGTATCCAACCATGGGGAGGTGAACCACTTCTCGAATATCCCCTTATTCTAAAAATAAGAGAAAATTTTAAAGCAGCAGGGCTTGATCCAGAAATTGTTATTGAAACAAATGCTACATTGATAACTTCTGACATAGCAAAAGGTCTTTACAAAAACAATATCAAAATAGGAATTAGTATTGATGGTTGCGATTCGGTTCAAAATGATCAGCGACCGTATACAAATGGAAAAGCATCTTTTGATGATGTGAAAAACGGAATATGTCACCTTCGAAAGGCGGGATACAATGACTTTGGGACAATAACTGTAGTTACCAGAAATACAATAAACAATCTTAAAAACATACTACAGTGCTTTACAGATGAACTCGGATTAACAAGCATAAAATTTAATCTTATGCGAAAAAATAGTAGAAATGCAGATTTATCTATAGCAATAGAGGAAATTGTTGATTATGTAGTGCTGTTACTTTCTGAGATGAAAAAACTTTATACCAAAGGAGTCCGTTTGGTGGAGCAGAACATTTCTCAGAGAATGGCTAATCTACTTTATAGACCGAATAATAATATATGTAATTCGTGTGGATGTCATGGCGGCCTAAGAATGCTTTCAATTAGCATGGAAGGAAAAATATATCCTTGTGAACTCACGGATTATGATGAGTTTTGCATGGGGGTAATTGGAGACTCTGACATTTTGGAAATGGTCAAGAATTCTATTACCTTAAATAATCCTTATTTTATAAAAAGAAATCTTGAAATATGCATGCATTGTCCATGGATGTATTACTGCCGTGGTGGATGTCGTTCTGCTGTCAAATATGCGAAAGGTACAACCGCCCTGATAGACCAAACGGAATGTGCTTATAATCAAGCTATTTATCCAAGACTAGTGGAAATAATATTAAACGATTCGAAATTTGCTGATTATCTTGTTGACGGGAGGATTTAAAAATGTCATCAATGTACATTGCACTAGGTTATAATTGCAATCACAAATGCTTTTTTTGCCCATGTGGAAATAATAAAGTGAAAGCTCCAGTCGCATCGTTAGATGCATTAAAAAAAGCTGTAGATAATGGAGCAGTTCTCGGAGTAAATCATATAACACTTTCAGGCGGTGAACCAACGCTCTATCCGCATTTTAATGAAATTTTAAATTATTGTATTTCACATTCAATGTGTGTAGGTATACTTTCAAATGGCGATACATTTAGTAATCAAAAGAAACTTGAAATATTCTTTAAAGATACCGATATCCGAAAAGTTCATGTCACTACTGCAATTCACAGCATTACTCCTGAATTGCATGAAAAAGTAACAAGGAGTAAAGGAAGTTTTGAGCGTACCGTCAAAGGAATAGGAAATCTTATTAGACACGGTATAAATGTCACAGTTAAGCAAGTGATAAGTAAATGGAATTACATGGAACTTCCAGATTTTGTTGATTTTGTATTCAGGGAATACGGCCCTTTTGTTTCTCTTACTTTGTGTGGTATGGATTTTTGTGGCATGGAATCCGAACAAATTGATGCGGTTGCAGTTGATTTTATAACGATAAAGCCATACTTAGAACAAGCATTGGATAAAATAATTAATATTAGAATGAAATATAACGCTTTTCCTCATGTATCTGTTGCTGATATTCCACTCTGCTGTGCAGATCCTTATTATTGGGGCTTTTTTATGAAAGTGTCAAGAGGAGAACTCAAACAATATAGTGCACCGATATCCGAAAACGGTGATGTGAAAAGTCAGAACAATGTAGTGAACGACTGCGATATATTTTTTGAAGAATGCAGAAAATGCTGTGTTGCTGACAGATGTCCTGGTGTATGGAAAACAGCATATGAATACTTTGGAGAATCTGCTGTAAAATGCGTATTACCGTATAAACCCTGTTACACTTAACGAAGGAGGTGAGAAAATGGATAAACTCAAGGTTTTTTCTGAAAAACTTGGTGCTGCCATCACAATGAATGATGAATTGGCTGCTTGCGGTGTAGACGGTTCAAATCTTGTCTTTTCTACAAGTTGGACAAATGGTGGTTGGACAAATTATTCCGATAACTGGCTTAATAGCGGTTGGAGCAACTATTCCTATAGTTGGCAGAACGGTGGTTGGAACAATTATTCCTATAGTTGGTCGAATAGTGGATGGAATAACTATTCGTATGGCTGGTCAAACAGTGGATGGAGTAATTCTGGCGGAAAATAAAAAAATTGGTTATCTGTCATAAGTTAATAAGTTCTTTTCAGTGTTTTCTGTATTCTTCAAAAAATATATGTTGATAGCGAATGCTATGTTTAATAATTTCCGTTTTCGGAGGTAGAAGTTATGGCTAATTTAATGATAACAAAACAATGTAATTTAAAATGTACATATTGTTTCGCCAATGAATTTGTAAATCGACAAAATGATATGATGAGTTACGAAAATTTTTTGAAATGTCTTGATTTCCTAATGTGTGATGTAAACGAACGCATTGGCATTATCGGTGGTGAGCCGACACTTCATCCAAATTTAAAAAAAATGCTTGTACGACTAATAGACAGTCCATTTTCACATGTCTGTCTTTTTACAAATGGTATACTCTTAGACCGCTATTTTAATGAATTACGAAATTCTAAATTCCAGATATTGATCAATTTGAATTCGCCTGAAATGATTGGAATCAAAAATTTTGAACATACATTTGAAAACGCAAATATAATGATTAACGAATTGTATATGAAAGAACAAGTTGCTTTTGGGCTTAATGTTTACTCTCCAGATATGAATGTTGGGTATATTTTCGATGTTCTCAAAGAACTTCATCAGAAAAAATTGAGAATTTCTGTTGCAGTGCCTAATTTGGACGGTGACAGAAATATTGACCCTCTGGATTATTTTAAACAAATGAAACCAATGTTACAAAAAATAGTTATAACGCTTCTGGAAATGGATGTAGCACCGTGGTTCGATTGCAATTACATCCCAACTTGCATACTTGATGATAGTGATCGGGATATAGCTTCAAAATATATGTCTACATTAAAACGAAGCAATATGATGCACACAAGTCCCATCTGTCAGCCTGTTGTAGATATACTTCCCAATCTTCACGTTGTAAGATGCTTTGGAATGAGCGACTATTATAAAGTTTCTTTATTCGATTTTAAAGATATATCTTCCTTAAAACGTCATTTTTCAGCGAAAATTGACGGATTAGCTTATCAGATATTTCCAAGTGAAAAATGTGGCGAATGCATGGATTATAAGGCTGGAAACTGTAGTGGAGGCTGCTATGCATATCGTTCATCAAAAATGAAAAAAGCAGAAGCTGCAATTAAACAGGAGATTTATGGATAAATGAAATATCAAACAGTATATTCATATTGTGATGTCATGGATTATGCGATGCAGAATGAATTTCCAACAGATATTGAGTTAATTTATGTTGGCTCATATTTTTGTGACAAGTATTTTTGTGGGATATCCGAAAAATATTGGGATGCAATCATGCATAAAGCGATTGAAAAGAAAATTCTGGTCGCACTCGTTATTCCAACACCGTCCCAAACCCTTCTTGATCAATTAAAATTGATTGTAGACAAATTGTTAGAGCGTTATGCCAACGTGATAAGCGAAGTGGTTGTGAATGATTACGCCATGTTAAAATATATGTTAAAGTATACTACACTGAAGATCTGGTGTGGTAGAACGATGAGTAAAGATATCCGTGATTCGAGATATCCCACAAATCAACGAAATTGCAAGCTCTATGAACACGTTTGTGCTGGAGAGATTATGGGAATGCATCATGTGATATATGGAGTCGAAGTTGATGTTGTTGGTTCTTTAAGTGTTGTTCCATCTCAGAATGTGATGCTTGGTGTACACGTGCCACTCGCTTATATAACATTTGGCAGGCATTGCGAAATAGGTTCATCTGAATTGCCAATAGAAGAAAAGTTTCGATTAGATAAGTATTGCGGTAGACAATGTGAAAAAAATTGGATTATTTATTCCGAAGGGGCGTTCATCAAATACGGCAGAACGATTTACTGTGGTAATTTTTCTATTGTAAAAAATATTCCAAATACCTTATATGTTAGATGGATTAAAAATGCAATTGCTGATAAAATTGGGAGTGGATTGCTATGAAATTATTAGTTCCTGTTATTTCAGCAGAGGATGTTGTAAAATGTTCGACATTGAGTAAGAATGTTGCGTATTATATGGGAATCTCTCTTGCTGAATGGAATAAACGGTTCGGCATGCATGATGATTTAAACAGGATGTCAGAATTTCGTTCGACTGCAAATACGAATGGATTCGATGTTGTGAAGCATGTTTGTGATGCGGCGGGTCAGAATGATGTGTATGTAACAATTAATGCTGGGTGCTATAGCTGCGAACAGCTGGATTATCTTGATGAAATCATCATGCACTTAGCCAATATCGGCGTAACAGGTATTATTGCAGGGGATCCATATGTTGTGAATATTATAAAAAAGTATCGGTTGAAAGCAGTCGCCAGTACTATGGTTGGTGTGTATAATGCTGAAATAGCCGCTTTTTGTCGTGACATTGGATTTGACAGATTGATACTTCCTCGTGATTTGACCATCGAAGAAATCGCCGAGATTGTTAATCGTGTTCCGAATGTTGAGTATGAATGTTTCTTAATGCGAAACGGATGCCGATATTCTGACTCAAATTGTCTGGGCAGACACAGTGACAAATATGGTGCTATTTGCACATATCTTGATAAGTCCAAAACAACTTTTTGTTCTACTAAGCCTCTGAATTTCATACAACATGAGAAAATATTGTTCAATCACCTCGCCTTTTCACAGGCTTATCAAAAGCAAGCTTGTGGGATGTGTGCGATATGGGATTTGATGAAAAATGGTATCACTGCCGGAAAAATTGTAGGACGTGCTGATGGCTTTGATGCCCTTGTCAATGATATCATATGTGCAGAGGAAAATATTGAGATAAGTGGTCAATGCTATTCACGTTATGACTATCTGACACAGATGAAAATGCCTTATAATTATGACAGCATATGCTATCGTGGCTGTAATTGCTATTATCCCGAAATTAGATTTTAACAGTTAAGGAGCAAAATAAATGATGGAACTACATATGATAAGGTATGACCACAGGAAACATCTTGAATGGTTATTTGAACAAATGTCATCCCCAAAAGAACAGGTTATGTTTATAAAAAATAATAATTTTAATAGCATACGAGATTTTGACGGTTGGATACAAGATAATTTAAAATATTTTTTTTATGATTTTTTTGTTATAGAAACTTCTGATCAGAAATTGGTTGGATTTGTTTACAGTTATGATGCATCTATGAAAGATGGTCACTGTAAAATGACTGTTTATATTGGTGAAAAATACCGTAATATCGGGGTTGGTGCATATGTTGGTTTGAAATTTATGTATTATCTATTTAAATATTACCCACTTAGAAGGATATACTGCGAAGTATATGAATATAATAGCAATAGTTTAAACAGTCTTGTACAGTGTGGCTTAGAAGAAACAGGGCGAATAAAAGAATATCGTTATTATGATGGAAAATATCATGACCTTATTCTGCTCACCATCACAAGAACAACTTTTGAAAATAAATTGAAAAAATACATAGATGATAAGAGGGAAAAATGAAGTGTGAAATCTTTCTTTGCCGGGATTATATAGAACTTTTAAGCAGAAGTTCAACGCTTTTTGGGGATCAGCTTTTCCTTGAAAATAAAACCGAAAAAATTAGTTTTATAGAATTTTATCGAAATATTCGTAGTATCGCATCTGGTGAAAAATTCAAATCTAACGGAAGTATCATCTTGAATATCAACAACCAGATACGATTCGCACAGGCATATTTTGCAGGCGTTATCACAGGGCACCTTGTTTTTCTTGAGAATAAAGGTCCTGGTATTGAAAATGTTGTCACGGTGAACGAGGAAGAAATACAGAATTATCTGACGCTTCCTCCAATGAATGAAAGCGATATCCCACTTCAGAATCCGAATATCCCTTGTACGGTTGCATTTAGTTCCGGTACAACATCTAAAAATAAAGGCGTTCTTTTAAGCCAGCGGAATCTTTTATATGATTCTGCATTTAGTACAGAAAATTTTCGGTTTTCAGTAGGAGAGCGATTGATACATATCCTTCCATTTCATCATCTGTTTGGACTTGTTGCTGACCTCATAACATCGCTTCTCTCAGGAAGCTGTATGTATATTGTTGATTCCCCTTTATTGTTTTTTCGTGCATTGAAATATTTCAAGCCCCATTGCGTTAATATGCCCCCGGCGTTGGCAGAAGCTGTTTGCAATGAAATTGAAAATAGCGGAAATATTTCAAGTGTAACTGGTGGCTGTTTGACAAGAGTGCTATGTGCAGGAGCTCCAATGAAGGAACGGACATTTGATTCGCTTCGTGCGTATGGTATCTTGCCTGGAATGGCATATGGTTTAACGGAATGTTCGCCTTGTATTTCTATAACAAAAGGAACGGATGTAAGATATGGCACATCAGGAGTTCCCATTGGTTGCGTAGATGTTAAAATCGCAGAGAATGGAGAGATTCTTGTTTCAGGGGACACTTTAATGAAGGGATATTTAGACGGTTCTGAAGATGTCAATCCTACAGACGGATATTTTCATACAGGTGACATTGGTCGAATTGATGAGAATGGTCATCTTATCGTATTGGGCAGACGCAACACAATGCTTGTTTTTTCAAATGGGAAAAAGTGTATACCAGAGATGATAGAAGAAAAACTGAACTCTGTTGGGGGGATAGAGGAATGTATGCTTCGAGTAACAGAAAATGGAATTACACCAGAAGTCGTTGCAGTAACGCAAACGAAAGAAATTCCATATGAGCAGATAAAAAGCGTCATGAAAGAAGAAGGATTGTATCCTTTTATTTTAAAAATACAAAATGAGAAACTTCCGAGAAATCTTTTAGGAAAGGTGATACGAGATGGAATTTGATGCATTTGTTACAATACTGAAAAATGATGTTGGCATTATGAAAGAAAATATAACCATGCAGGACAGATTGGTAGAGGACCTCTGCATGAATTCTTTGTCATATATGATTTTGATAAGTTCAATTGAAAGAAAACTAGAGATTAATTTTCCAATTGAGCAGATAAAAAAAATGGATACGGTTGGAGAATTTTATTCTTTTATCCAGGCGTTCTATAAATGATGGTGGCTGCTATGAAGATTGTACTTCTTGGGAACACGCTTAATCCGATAAAAAAAGAGGGACTTATCACGGGTTACGCAATGGCATCTGATGATTTAATGTATTCGTTTATCAAATATTCTTCTGCAGAAAAGATTTATTGCACATATGAACCAATGCAATATCAAATAGAAAGGCTGGAAGAATTTGCAAATAAAAAGTGTGAATTTATAAATGAATATGATTTGCTATTTTATGGTATTAAAAATATGCCCGATGTAAATCTACTTTGCAGTGTGAAAGAGGATGCTTTGCCGTTGTTATACTTTCGGGAGTCCATGAAAAAGAAGATACCCATTACTTTTATTCTACACGAAATTGCAGAACAACATCTGATCGTTGATTTTTTCTATTACATGCTTTATATGCCATTTAGAGAATATGATGCAATTATCTGTACATCGGAAGCCGTTCGCAAAACCGTGGAAAAGATATTTTTGCGTCTTGAACAAACACTTCCTCATGCAAAAAGAAGAATCAGATTGGAAAAAGCTGCTCTTGGGATTGATACAGATTATTTTCGTCCCCTAGACAAAATGAAATGCAGACGAAGAAACGGAATCCCAGAGGATGCTTTTGTAATAGTATGGTTTGGTCGATTTTCTGATATATTTAAAGCAGACCTTCATGTGCTTCTTCACACGTTTAAAAAGTTACTTGATGCAAATCCAAAGAAAAAGTTATTCCTTCTTCTTGCTGGAAGTGAAGACAACGGTTTCAGATATTCTGAAATGCTTAAAAAAGACCTCTTAGCTCTGAATATCGATGCAAACACAAAATTAATGTTCCATCATGAGATCTCAAATCGAGCAGAAATATACAATGCAGCGGATGTTTTCACCTCTCCAATCGATAACATTCAGGAAACATTTGGATTAACCCCCCTCGAGGCAATGGCGTGTGGCATTCCACAGGTTGTAAGCGATTGGGACGGCTATAGAGATACCGTAGAGAATGAAAAGACCGGTTTTCTGATTAAGACTTTTTGGAGCGACTGCATGGATGATATTTCCAAATCTGATTACTTGCCATTGAACAGAAATAACAGACGACTGATTCATAAAATACTATCTGTCAGGAGCACTGCAATTGATTGTGGAGAATATTTTGATAAGCTTCACTTATTAGTCAATGATGATGCACTTCGCGAAAAAATGAGTAAGGAATCAAGAAAAAGAGCAGTTGAAAAATTCTGCTTGCAATGCAGCGTAAGGACAATGGAAAAAATATGGAATCAGCTTATAGACATTGCTAAGAATACCAACACAGAATTTTCAGAGGAACTTCCAGTCGTAGATTATTGCAAGGATTTTGAAAGCTATCCTACGAGATTTGTTGAGGATTATTATGTGTTTAGACTGACAGAATTTGGAAAGCATGCTGATTATGATACGCTTCCATTTCATCCGCTTTTTTTGGCGTGTATCGATGAAAGCAAATTACCAGTTAAAATACTTGAATATATAAGACAGACTGGAAAAATGACGATAAAAGAATTAGAAGAAATTTTTCCAGATTACACAATCTTTCAAATAAGACGTTCTGTAATGTTTTTATTCAAATATGACTTGGTTTTTCTTTCAAATTAACGCAATTTTAGAATTTGAATCCTTGATAACTGAGAACGCCAAAAAAAGAGCTTCCCAAAACTGCTGGACGAGGAAATGCTTTTCCACAAGGGTATTGCAGATCGGAATGAAATAGGCGGATATCAGGTTCTATTTTGGAAAGTTCTGCCGTATGTAATTCCAATTGCAGCACAGTCAGCAATAGCACTTCCATCGGATATGGAAGGGAAAAAGGTTAATGATGTGTATGATTATAATCCGAATATTAGAATGCAGTACATGCATCTTTGCTTTTTTCCATTGAAGAATCAAAGTGTTGTGTTGGCTTTTTATCACAAACGTGATAAGCTCTACAGAAGCCTTAGACACCAAATTAACTCAAGTTCGGAAGATAAAGTATTAAAATATCTGAACTACTTGTTGTTTGCACACACAGAAAATTACTTCATTTCCAAAAGCGTGAAACAAGAAATAGAAAATAGTGATGCTCTTCAAAAACTGAGCCAAGAGACCAATGGATTGCCAACGATGGGATATCTCAATTGTGACAATGATTTTGGCGTAGGATATACTCCGGTTAGTATGGATGAAATTCCTGATTTCTTGGATAGCAAATGGGCTGTGGTTTAATGACAGTATTGCCCGCACCTTAACACAGTGCTATACTTAAACCACTAAAAAAGAAAAGAGGTTATCACGATGCCCAGAACGAAAGGCAGCAAAAACCGTCCCAAAACCAATATTACCAACGACTACGCATTTCAGATTACGGAAAAGCAGGAGATTATTGCGTCTCTGAATACTGAGATCGCATCCATCCAGAAAGCGATTGAGGAGCAGAAGAACACACTTAGAACCAAGAAAGCAGTTTTGAAGAAAGCCGAAAGGGAATTAAGTAAACTGGAAGCCAAGAAAGCTGCCGCCGATCAGAAAGCCACCGAAGAAGCAAAGAAGGCTGAAGCGGAGGACGTGCTGAAAAAACTGCTGGCCAGCGGCGTGAGCGCAGACGAGATCCTCGAAAAACTGAAATAACACCATTGCCCGTGTGGACAAACTGAACTTCAAGGGGAGTTCTCACGGTATATTTTGAAGGCTGCTATATAGTTTATAACAAAAATAAAAGAAACAGAGTGAAGGAAAAATGAATTTATCAAAAATACATCATATTGCAATCATCGTATCTGACTATGAATCCGCAAAGGATTTCTACGTGAACAAGCTGGGCTTCTCTGTTATCAGAGAAAACTATCGCCCAGAGCGTAAGGACTGGAAGCTGGATCTTCGTGTCAATGAACACACAGAGCTGGAGATTTTCGCTGAAGAAAATCCACCGAAGCGTGTGAACCGTCCAGAAGCCTGTGGGATGCGTCATCTTGCGTTCTGCGTAGACAGCGTAGAGCAGACGGTGAGGGAGCTGGCGGAGGTAGGAATTGAATGTGAGCCAATTCGTGTGGATGATTACACCGGCAAGAAGATGACTTTCTTCCATGACCCGGATGGACTGCCGCTGGAACTGCACGAGTAAAGGGGGACAAAATGATATTTCGTAAGGCAGAAAAAGAAGATTTTTACAAAATCAGATCTCTGTACTGGAACTTGATTAATCAGGAGCAGGATGATCCGTCATTTCCGCATTGGAAGAAAGGAATCCATCCATCTGATGAAATGATACAGAACAGCATTGATAGGGAAGAACTGTATGTGTTGGCAGATGGTGATGAAGTCGCAGCGTGTGTCATAGCAAATGATGAAAAGGTCGATGGCTATTCGGATGCACCGTGGCAGATTGATTCGGACGAGGTAATCGTTCTTCATGTTCTGGCGGTTCATCCGGATCGTCGTAGAAAAGGACTGGCGCAGAGATTGGTAGAGAATGTAATTGAACAGGCAAGAAATGCTGGCAAGAAGGCATTACGACTTGATGTGATCGAGAACAACACATCGGCCGAAAAGCTGTATCAGGAACTGGGCTTTCGATATATCCAGACCAAGACACTTTATTATGATGTGGTAGGTGAGATGACGTTCAAATTGTATGAACTGGTGCTATGAGCTATGGGAGAGAAAAGAAAGTATAAGCCCCGGAAGCCCGGCGGCGGTCGAAAGAAGCTGAAACCGGAGTTTGATGCCGGGAAGAATCTGAAAGAGCAGATGGAAAGTGCTGTGGCACTTTATGATTCTGAGATGTCCTTGCAGGCCATCGCTGATGAGCTGGGATTAAATCCAATGTAGCCTTTGCCTTTTCCAGTTGAACGTTCTTAGCTTCAATCTTTCCTTCCAGTTCTTTTAAATCTTTTGTCTGTTTCATCTTGTTCCTCGCTTTCTGTTTCAGTCGGATATACAGAAGGTGCTGACTTGCAGCACCTTCCCATCTGTCGTTATCGTCAGACCCCTTTTAATTTAATGCACTTTTGATTGCTTCTACTGCATCACCGACAGAAACGATCTTTTCTGCTTCTTCATTGTCGATCTCAATATCGAACTCTTCCTCAATTCCCATAATGATCTGGAAAATATCCAGTGAATCAGCACCTAAATCATCCACAAATGTAGTCTCCGGTGTAATGTCATCTTTCGGAACATTTAATACGTCCGCGATAATTGCCTGCAGCTTTTCAAATTCCATAATTAAAACCTCC
>OJNJ01001548.1_pt1 | contig 13040 bp, 12 predicted proteins | sample 1597491 | NCBI WGS metagenome assembly OJNJ01 (sample SAMEA2452132, study PRJEB22498) | human gut metagenome | biome: human feces; feature: human gut; material: feces | place: Australia | collected 2012 | reverse complement strand
AAGTAAATATATGAAGATATATGATTTAGCATATTTGCTAAAGGAAACACCTCTCAAGTTTGATGTTGACTTTACATCACAGAATAAAAAAGATATGAAAATTACCGTTGGAAAAGCATATACCAACAAAGATAATGTGGCAGTTCTTACACATACTGGAGAAAAATATGCTAAGCCTAAATATGTTGATATTAATATAAGTGATGGTGAAAATGATTATAAATTCAAAGGTGTAAATATTAATGGATATAATTTCATAAAAGTCAGAGATTTATCAGAAGTTGTTGGATTTAAGTTATGTTGGAGAATGTATATATCTACTTTAACATTTAATAAACCAGTTTCCAAGTTATCTGACTTTACAAAAAATCCAGAAGAAATTACATCATTAAGTGATTTTATGACAGGAGATTACTTAAATTATATTTCTGATTACACAAAGAATTATATACATAATGATTTAGATATAGCAGCCCATTTAATGGGTTATAATTACTCAAAGTATGTTGAACCTACTTCAGATAATTACAAGAATTTTAAGTTAAATGACGACAATATTACTTTTAATATTGATTTAAGTGATTTAAAGATTAAAAATTATGAAAATAATAAATTTAAGTTAAAAGGACAAACTTTACATGCTAAAAAATTAGGATTTATTCATCCTACTACAGGTGAATATTTAGAGTTTGAATGTCCTTTACCTGATTATTTTCAAGCAAAACTTGATGAATTGAAAGGAGAATAAAATGTCTAAAAAGATTATTAGTTGGCAACAATATTTTATGGGAGTTGCTAAGCTTTCAGCTTATCGTTCAAAAGATCCTAATACACAAGTAGGAGCGTGTATTGTTTCTCCAGAAAATAAGATCGTAGGAGTAGGATATAATGGACTTCCATGGGGATGCGAAGATGATCAGTTTCCATGGGCAGCAAGAGAAGGAGATTTGTATGATACAAAATATCCTTACGTTGTTCATGCAGAATTGAATGCCATCTTAAATAGTATTTCTCATTTACAAGGATGTACGATCTATGTTTCTTTATTCCCATGTCATGAATGTGTGAAAGCCATTATTCAAAGTGGTATTAAAGAAATTATTTATGAAGATGATAAATATAATGGAACAGACAGTGATCGTGCTGCAAAACGTATGTTAGATGCCGCGGGTGTCAAATACACAAAAATTCCAGCATTTGAATTAAATAGTTTATAAAATAAAAAGGTCTTCTTTGGAAGACCTTAAATTACATCTTTAATACGCTTATAATTAGTCATATTAGTTTTTGTTACTTTAAGTAACATTTTTTTACCATACTTTTTAGCAATACTTACAGCAACATGATCGACAACTGAGCTTGTATTACCACGAGGCAATTTCACTTTCAAGCTTTTAGACATGTTATTAAAATATTGGTAAAAGGCATATTTTGAAAGAATAGACGAACACATAATTGCAAAGTATTGTTCTTCTCCTTTTTGTTCAAAAGATAAATCCTTAACAACGATTACTTCACTCTTTAAATAATTATAATACGTTTTAGGTGAAACAAATTGATTTACGACTTTTTTATCAACTTTCATTGCAACTTTTTGCATTACATTTGTAACGGCTTGATTATAAAGTTTTGCTTTAATGTTTGCTAGATTATTACCAGCAGCTGCCATTTGATTGTAGTGAGAATTGTCAAGAATCAACAAACTATAAACAAGTCGATCTTTGATCTCTCTAGCAATTTCAATAACTTCTTGAGGTGTCATGAGTTTAGGATCACGAACATTTAAGCTCGCTAACCAATCATAATCACGTTCATCGATATAGCATGCAACAACACATAATGGTCCAAAAAAATCACCTGATCCTGTTTCATCACAGCCAATGTGAGAATAAGGATAATATTGTTTTTCTTGGTTTGATGGACCACCATTACTTAAAGGGGCATAGTTTTCAACATGCATATCCATAATATTCATTGGTTTGTTATTATTTGCTACATTCATGTCATTTCTTTCCTCCTACCATATATACTAATTATAGCATATTTTTCAAATTTTGACACTATATTTTTGTTTTGATACAATAATTGCAAGGAGGTATTTATGGCTTTATTAAATAATCCCTACATAATCGATATAATTATAGGTCTATTCCTTATTATATATACATTTATTGGTTATCTAAAAGGATTCATTATTCGACTTTATGACTTTTTTAGTCTTTTTATAGCTTATTTTCTAACAATTAATTTTTCTTTTCCTTTATCTAAATTGATTACACTTTATCAATTAGAAGGTTTATTAGAACCAATTGGTATAAAGGTCAATCAATTGTTAGTTGCTGTTATTTTATTTATTGTTGGTTATTTCATTTTAAAGGGAATTGGTGTTTTATTAAAACCGTTTTTAAAGAAAATTGTTTCTTTATTAAAAATGACAAAATTATTAGATCATTTATTAGGTTTGATTTTATCAATTATTGAAGGAATCATTATTGTATATTTTGTTCTTTCAATGATTTTTATTCCTTTTATCAATCAAGGAAAAGAAACAATTGAACAAACGTATATAGGCTCTTTTATAATTGATACCATGCCTCATTATTTTTCATCTATTGCTGATTTTAAAGATTTAAATCAATTAACACATCTAGATGTTTCTTTATCTGATGAAAAACAAGTATCTATGGTGACAAATTTTATAGAAGAAGCAAGTCAAAATAAATGGTTAGATGATGAAACAATAAAAGATTTTATTTATAACTATTATAGTGAAATAGATTTACAAACAGTAGATCAAGAAGATTATCAAAGAATATCTTCTTTATGTCAAAATTATGATATTGATATCAATCTTTTAACGAAAGGACATTAGAAATGAAAAAGAGTTATCGAACATTGGAGTTTTCATTTATTCAAGATTATATTAAAAACTATTGTTTTAGTGAAATGGCTAAAAAGCGAATTGATCAAATACAGCCTTTTCAAGATATAGATGATTTAAAACTCTATCAAGATGATATTTCAAGTGCTATGAAAATCATCTATGCTTATGGACGTATTCCTTTAGCCCCTTATGAAGATATTAAAGAAATACTTCAAAAAGCACAAAAAGGTGGTGTTTGTTATCCTCAAGATTTATTAAAAATCGTACAAATATTAAAAAATGTACAAGAGGTACAAGCTTATTTGGATCAAGAAATTGAACAAAGTCATTTACTTGAAATACTTTCATTACTTTATTTACCTAAAGATTTATATAATGAAATTTTAAAATGCGTCGATCCAAGTGGAAATATTTATGATCATGCAAGTCATGAGCTTTATCGTTTAAGAAGACAAATTTCAGCGATTGAAGCCAATATGAGAAAGAAAATTGAAGCATTAAGAGCACGAAATAAAGATTATTTATCTCATGATGTTATTTCAACAAGAAATGATCATTTTGTTTTACCCGTCAATGTTTCTTATAAAACTCAAATCAAGGGAATTCATCATGGACATTCTTCTTCAGGAAGAACAACATATGTAGAACCAGAAGAAATTGTTTCTTACAACAATCAACTTTCACAAATTAAACAAGATGAACAACTAGAAATTCATCGTATTTTATTAGAACTAACAAAAAAGGTAAGAAGTTATGATCGTGTTTTAAATGAAGATTTAGAAATCATGATAGAAATGGATGCTGTTTTTGCTATTAGTGAATATGGCAAAAAGTTAGATATGGTGATGCCAGTTGTTGATGAAAATTGTCAGGAAATTGAGTTACTTAAAGCAAGACATCCTTTGATTGATCAAAAAGAAGTTGTTGCTAATGATATTGTTTTAAAGAAACCACAAGATATTTTACTCATTAGTGGAAGTAACACAGGAGGTAAAACAGTTGCTTTAAAAACAGCGGGTTTACTTTCTTTAATGGCTATTTGTGGACTTCCAATTCCTGTCACTCAAGCGAAACTTCCATTATTTGATGATGTTTTTGTAGATGTAGGAGATGAACAATCTATTGAACAATCGCTTTCTACTTTTTCATCGCATATGAAAAGATTGGTTTTTATTACGCAACATGCGACAAAAAATAGTTTGGTTATAATTGATGAAATTTGTTCAGGAACTGATCCTAAAGAAGGTGAAAGTTTAGCAGAAGCTATTTTAACTTATTTACATAAAAAAGGTGCTTATATTTTAGCTTCTACTCACTATAGTGCATTAAAAGAATTTGCGAAAGAATCAGATTATATTAAAATTGCTTCGGTTGAATTTGATCAAGAAAAAATGCAACCTACTTATCGTTTATTGGATGGTAGCGTAGGAAATTCTTATGCTATTGAAATTTCAAAACATTTAGGTTTAAATCAAGACATTATTCAACATGCTTTCATCATCAAAGATGAAAGTATGACAACATCACAAAAGTTATTAGAAAAATTACAATCAGAATTATCAGCTGTTTTACAAGAAAAAGAAGCTCTTGAAAAATTACAAAAAGAAACAGCAGATAAAGAAAAGCATTATCAACAATTGATTGATAATTATCAATCTAAAAAAGAAAAAATGATTGAAGAGGCTCAAAGTGATGCGAATAAGATTCTTGAAGAAGCACAAAATAAAGCAGATGAAATTTTAAAAGAATTACAAGGACAAATTAAGCCGCATCAAGTTATTCAAGCTAAAAAACAATTAGGTGATTTAAAACATCAAAAGAAACAAGTTGAAAATCATGAAGATCATGATTATAAAATAGGTGATATTGTTAAAGTATTATCTGTTAATCGACAAGGAGAAGTTGTTGACATCAATAAAAAAGGAATGTTGACGATCTCAATGGGTGGTTTAAAATTGAATGCTAAAAAAACAGAAGTTCAATTTATGCATGAAAAAGTTCCAGAAAAGAAAGAAACATCTAATATCCGTTCATTACGAAGAGCTAATAAACAAAGTTATGAACTTAATATTATTGGTATGCGTTATGAAGAAGCAATGAATGCAGTAGATAAATTTATTGATGGAGCACTCGTATCAAATTATTCAACAGTACGAATTATCCATGGAATGGGAACAGGTGTTTTAAGAAAAGGTGTTCGAAAGTTATTGGATAAAAATAAATATGTAAAATCTTATCAAGATGGTGGACCAAATGAAGGTGGATTAGGTGCAACAGTGGTATATTTTGAATAATGGATCTTCAATATATTAAAGATAAGCTATCACTTTTACCAATGCAACCAGGCTGTTATTTAATGAAAGATAAAGATGGTACGGTGATTTATGTTGGAAAAGCAAAAAAATTAAAAAATAGGGTTTCTTCTTATTTTGCAGGAAGTCATAATTATAAAACAACAAAGCTTGTTCAAGAAATTGTTGATTTTGAATATATTGTGACAGATAGTGAAAAGGAAGCCCTTTTATTAGAAATCAATCTAATTAAAGATTATGCACCTAAATACAATATTAGTTTTATGGATAATAAATATTATCCATATATCCAATTAACAAAAGAAAGACACCCACGATTGAAAATCGTTCGAAACGCTAAGGATAAAAAACATAAACACTTTGGCCCTTTTCCAGATGGTACAGCAGCTAGAGAAACATTTAAATTATTAAATCGTCTGTATCCTCTAAGAAAATGTAATCACATTCCCAAAAAAACATGCCTTTACTATCAATTGAATCAATGTTTAGGGCCATGTGTCAATGAAGTAGATGAAGAAGAATATAAAAAAATAACCAAACAAATTACACAGTTTATTCAAGGAGATACCAAAGAAATCATCGATGATTTACAAAATAAAATGATGCAAGCTTCAGAAAGTTTAAATTTTGAACTTGCGAAAGAATACCGTGATTTGATTCAGCATATCAATCATGTTACAAGTAAACAACATGTTCAATTTGCAGATCAAATTGATCGAGATATTTTTGGCTATTATCAAGATAAAGGGTATCTTTCTTTACAACTTTTCTTTATGAGAAATGGAAAATTACTTGCAAGAGATTTAAATCTAGTACCTTTACAAGATGTCCATGAACAAATTACACAATTTATTGTTGGTTTTTATCAAGAAAATACATATCCTAAAGAGATTCTATTACCAGAGGATATAGATACAACTTTGTTAGAAGAAATAGTTGAATGCAAGATTATTAAACCTCAAAAAGGTCAAAAAGCAAAACTTGTAGAAATGGCAATAAATAATGCAAAAGAAGCTTTAGAAAAGAAATTTTTATTGATTGAAAAGAATCAAAAGGCAACGGTAGGTGCTATTAAACAATTGGGAGAAAAATTAAATATGATTACTCCTAGAAGAATTGAGTTGTTTGATAACTCTAATATCCAAGGAGCTTATGCGGTTGCAGGAATGGTTTGCTTTGTTGATGGGGTACCTTCTAAAAAAGATTATCGTAAATTTAAAATCAAAACAGTTGAAGGACCGGATGATTACGGTAGTATGAAAGAAGTTATTTATCGTCGATATTATCGAGTACTTGTAGAAGGATTAAAAAAACCAGACTTGATTATTGTTGATGGTGGTAAAGGACAGATTAAAGTTGCAAAAGAAGTCATTGATAGCTTAAATATTGGTATTAAAGTATGTGGGCTAGCCAAAGATGATCATCATTCAACTGCTGTTTTAATTGATAGTGACTTTAATGAAATTAGTATTGATAAAAAAAGTGAACTCTTCTTTTTACTAACACGTATGCAAGATGAAGTCCATCGCTATGCGATTTCATTTCATAAAAATGTTCGTTCTAAATCTTTATTTCAGTCTATTTTAGATGATGTTGAAGGTATTGGACCAAAACGTAAAAAAGAATTATTAAAACATTTTGGTTCTGTTAAAAAATTAAAAGAAGCGACGCTTGAACAATTAGAAGAAGTCTTACCTAAAGAAGTGGCAAAAAATTTATTTACTGTTTTACAAAACACCAAATAATATAATTTTCATATACTACTATTAAGGAAGTGGACTATGAATATTATATTAACCCCAAGAGAAAAAGAAATATTTCATTTATTAGTCAAGAACTATTCTACAAAAGATATTGCTAGAAAGTTAAATATTAGTGAAAAAACAGTGAGAAATCATATATCAAATGTAATTCAAAAATTAGGTGTAAAATCGCGTATACAAGCAGTATTTGAATTGATTAGGTTAAAGGAATTACAGCTTTAGCTAATTCCTTTATTTTTTTTCTATAATTCTATATAATAGGGATGGTGATGAAGATGAAATTAAAAAGCTGGCATCTTTATGTTCTAGCAACCTTATGTTTTCTATTTGCTTTTACATCATTAAATATGAAATATGATCGTTTTTATCGAGTAAATGGTATAGATAATGATAATCGATCTTTAATAGAAAAGTATTTAGATAAAGAAGAACAGGATTATTTAATTGATCATGGAATATCAGTAGATGAGTTTATTGATTATATTACATATGATCAATTTCATTTACAATATTATCAATATTATAATGAGTTAAAAGAAGCTAAAAAATATGATTCATTAGAAAATTTAATTAATGATGTCAATAGTGTTGTTGATCGTCTTACAGTAGAATTTGGAACGCAAACAGATACATATTTTAAAACACTAATTAAAAATGATTTATTTTATGCTTATCAAAAAAGTACGTATTTTGATTTTGATAATGTGCGTTATTATCAATTGTTAAGGACACTTTATAGTGATGATGATTATAGTTATATTATACTTACAAATAATTATGTAAATACTTTGGAAAATGAAAAAGATGATACATATAAGCTCTTTAAAGAAATGGTAAGTACGTATGATGCACAAGGTCTTTATATTTTGATGAATACAGAATTAAAAGCGAATGCTTCTCGACTATATAAAATAGATACAATGTCTCAAGTAATTGATGATACAACTTTTATTGGTGGTTATGAATCTAAACATATGACAATGATTGAAAATATTTCAAGATTATCTTATTCCATGTATTTAAATGAAGAAGCTTATAATGCTTTAAAACAAATGTATGATGATTTATATAAAAATACTAAAAAAAGATTTTTAGTGACAAGTGCTTATAAAAGCTATGATGTTTTAAATTTAGAAGAAAATACGTCACAAGCTGGATATAGTGAATTTCAATTAGGAACATCTGTTTCTTTAAAAGTAAATGGGATAAAAGATGTTGAATTTGTTTCAACAGATGTTTATCAATGGCTTTTAGAACATAGTTATGAATATGGATATGTTTTAAGGTATCCAAGTGATAAAGTAACAATTACACAAAAAGAAAGTTGTAATATTTTTAGATATGTTGGCAAAGAAAATGCGCAAAAGATGCATAATCAAAATTTATGCTTAGAAGAATTAAATAATCAATAATTATTAGATCGTTATTCTAATTTAAGGAGATACTTATGAATAAAAAGGGTTGGTATTTGTACTAATATTAGGTTTTTTATTAGTAATAATATGGCTAGGTAAATGGATAGGTTTACAAAGTCAAATGGATTTTATTGATCTAGCATTAGGACTAATGACGGGAATAGGACTTATTGTTGCTGCAAGTATTAAAATCAAAAGAGAAAGATAAATTTTTATTGACAAGTGTATTTTAATAAATATAATGAACATGAATTGAATAAACAACGGTAGGTGAGGTTACCGCAGGGATTTGGATATCCTAAGATTACTGCCGCAAAATTGTGGAGACACAATGCGCTGGTTAGCAGATAAAGTCGCAAAGGCTTTGTTTAATGTAATTGATATGCCCTGTGATACTAAAGCTTGAACGGATGAAATGAAGAATAGAACATCGCTCAAGCAGCGATGTTTTTTTTGTGAGGTGAGTTATATGGACGAGGGTTGTCAAAGGCAAATTCAAAGAAGGAGGAAATATAAAAATGAAAAAAGAATTAATGCTAGAATTATTAAATACAAAACAATACAAACAATTACATACTTTATTAATAGAAAACAATGCTGTCGATATAGCTTATCTTTTACAACAAATAGAAATTGATGATTGTGCTATTGCTTTTCGTTTACTTTCTAAAAAGAAAGCAGCACAAGTATTTTCAAATATGGATATTAAAACGCAAAGTCAACTTGTAGAATTGTTTAGTGAAAAAGAGTTAGAATCATTGATTGAAAATCAATATATGGATGATCTTGTAGATTTAATCGAAGAATTACCTGCAAATTTAGTAACAAGACTTTTAAAACATGTTGATGAAAATCAAAGACAAGTCATCAATCAACTTTTGAGTTATCCTAAAGATAGTGCTGGAACAATTATGACTACTGAATTTCTTTCTTTAAAGAAAGAAACTCAACTTGAAGATGCTTTAAATTATATTAAACAAAATGGAAATCATTGTAAAAGCATTTATACAAGTTATGTTTGTCAAGATAAAAAATTAATAGGAATTGTTTCGACGAAAGATATTTTATTAAATGATGAAAATAAAAGTATTGATGAAATTATGAAAGAAGATTTTCAATATGTTTATACTCATACAGATCAAGAAGAAGTTGTTAATATTTTTAGAAAATATGATTTAGTTGTTTTACCTGTTTTAGATGATGAAAAAATGCTTGATGTCATGGATGTTATGGTCGATGAAACAAGTGAAGATATTTCTAAAATGGCTGCTGTAGAACCACATGATAAAAGTTATTTTGAAACATCTGTTTTTGAACATGCTAAACATCGTATTATTTGGTTACTTGTATTGATGTTTTCTGCAACGCTTACAGGAAGTATTATTACAAGATATGAAAATGCTTTTCAAGCAGTTCCTTTATTAGTCTCATTTATTCCTATGTTAATGGATACGGGAGGAAATTGTGGCTCTCAAAGTTCTACTTTAATTATTAGAGGGATTGCTTTAAATGAAATTCGTTTTAAAAAAATTTTTAAAGTGATGTTTAAAGAATTTAGAATTGCATTAGTAGTAGGGGTGATTTTAGCAATTGCGAATGGACTTAGAATTTATGTGATGTATCAAGACCTTAATATTGCTTTTGTGATTGCTTTATCTTTAATTGTAACAGTTATTTTATCTAAATTAATTGGTTGTATTCTTCCTTTAGTTGCCAATCAAATTGGTTTAGACCCAGCAATTATGGCTTCACCACTTATTACAACAATTGTAGATACATGTTCTATTCTTGTTTATTTCAATATTGCAGTACACATTTTTAACTTATAAATTTTGTGCTACAATATAGAAAAATAAATGGGGGATGAAAAAATGGAAATAAAAACAGTTGCTGTTTTAGGTGCTGGAGCAGTAGGTTCATATATTATTTGGGGACTAGATAAAAAAGTAAAATTAGGTGTTATTGGCGAAGGGGAACGTGCTAAACGTCTACAAAAGGGATGTTTGATCAATGATCAAATGTATTATCCTGAAGTATGGTCACCGACAGAAGCACATGGAGTGGATTTACTGATTGTTTCTTTAAAATATTGTGCTTTAAAAGATACCTTAAAATCTATTCAAACGATCGTTGATGATCATACAATTGTCATGTCTTTAATGAATGGCGTAGATAGTGAACAAATCATTGGAGAAGCCATTGGAAAAGAACATCTTATGCCATCTTTAATTAAGATTGCTTCACGTAAAGAAAATGGTTATCGTTTTGATCCTGAAACAACTATTGGAATTGTTTTTGGAGAATTACAAGCACATTGTCAAAGCAAACGTGTACAATCAATAGAATCATTATTTGAAAATACAGGAATCCACTTTCGTGTAAGTGAATATATTCAAGAAGAAATTTGGAGTAAATTTCGTTTAAATATTTGTAATAATTTACCTCAAGCTATTTTAGGTGCAGGAGTAGGATGTTATCGAGATAGTGAACATATGAAATTTATTCAAGATGGTTTGCGTCATGAACTTGAAAATATTGCACACGCTAAAGGAATTGATTTAAGTAAAGCTGATTCTTCTTCATCGCGGGGAAGTGCTGTGCCAGCAAGTGCTCGTTATTCAACATTGCAAGATTTAGATGCTAAACGTCATAGTGAAATTGATATGTTTTCTGGAGCGTTGATTAAAATGGGGAAGGAGCTTCATATTCCTACACCTTATAATGAATATACTTATCATATGATTAAAGCACTTGAAGAAAAGAATGATGGTTTGTTTGATTATGATCAAGAAAATCAAAGAAATATGTGTTCTAAATAAGAAGATACCAAATGTTATCTTCTTTTTTTATAAAATCAATCTTTTTATTATGTAAAAAATGATTTTTTTCTTTAAAAGTTTGAACATTATGATAAAATGAACAAGGTGGAGGTGGTAATAATGATAGTAGACCCGTTATCCGGTGGACACAATGGTAATAGTGAGGATCATTTACCACCGTCGGTAAAGTTCCTCTTTAAATAAGAGGGGGAAAATAAATGATAAAACAAATGACTTCTGAAGAATTAAAAAATTTAATTCTTCATGGGAATAAAGAAATAATTAAAGAAGGAATGTCTGAATCAAGTATAAATAGAATGAGAAAGCGAGCAATCAAGAAAATTATTCAGAGATGGGAAAAAGATAATCAGGCGGAGCGGTAAGAGTAAGAGCCAACTTCTGGACAAATTGTCCAAAAGTGAAAACTAAATATGAAATCAATGAAAGAGTGGTCAAATGCGTTGACTGCTCTTTTTATGCATAAAAAGAGCAGATTAAAAAAACTGGGAGAATTGGTATGGACGGTTTAAGCAAAAAATTAACAGAAAAAGATGTTACAGAAGCGTTAAGCCAGCGCAAAGAATTATTGGAATGTTATCGTCAGCGACTTGCAATGCTCTCAAAAGAATATGAGGATTCCGGGGAACTGATTGAAATGTTACAGATGAGAAGTTCGAGGAATGATTTTGGCAATAATAAAGGGGGATTTGCTCATGGGCTATATGATATCTATTTACTTTATGAAAAGCAAAAGAAAAAATATCAGGAAGAAATTTATCAAAATATGATGCAAATTATGGAATCTATAGATCGGGTGAAATATGTTTACTTATATTATTTGCAGCTGCCACCAAAGGAACAATCAGTATTGAAAGCAATCTATATAGAAGGAAAATCATATAAAGAAATCATTACAGAAGGATTGTCAGAACAGAAAATAAACAGATTACGAAAGAAAGCAATTCAAGCAATTATTCATAGGTGGGAGATAGATAATCAAATAAACCAGAAACCATGAAGAAAACTTCTGGACAAATTGTCTAAAGGTTGGTTTGAAATCTGCTATATTTTTTGCTTGTGATATTCGCTTATATTCACTTCTAAGCAAGGTAAATTTTGCAGTCAATAGGAATTTACGTTGAGTCTATTAAAGGTAATCATATCTAGCGTTTTTGAAAAAAAATAATAAATATATAATCGTTTTAACAGATGGTATTCCAAACCTTTCACTTTTTGAATCTACAGCAACAACAGAAAATAAACAATTATATTCAGATTATTCAATTAATAGAACAAAAAACAAATTAAAGGAAATAACAAAAAATGATGTTACTTTAATTACTATGCTTACAGGAATTGACACACCAGATACAATAGTAAGTGGAACAACAAAAACATATTCTGATATAATTAAAGAAGTTTTTGGAACTGCCCAAAATCCAACCGCTGGAATGTTTTATTACATATCTGATGAAGATATAGAAAAAACAATAACAACAGATATTTATAACAGTTTAATGCCAACAAACAATACTTTTAAAGATATTGTAATTGAAGATTATTTTCCAGACGAAATCGTTAAAAACTTTGATTTTGCATATGTAAAAAATGCAAATATTGGAAATATCTCTACCAAAATAGATGAAAAGACTAATAAAATAACATGGACAATACCTGAACTAGAATATGGAAAAACTGCTGTTGTACAATATAAATTAAAATTAAAACAAGACTTTGATAGTTCTATAGTTGATAAAATTTTAAACACAAACCAAAAAATTGATATGAAATATAAAGATTTTAATGATAAAGAGCATTAAGATGGCATACAAGGGCACAAATGATCT
>OJNJ01001538.1_pt1 | contig 13060 bp, 20 predicted proteins | sample 1597491 | NCBI WGS metagenome assembly OJNJ01 (sample SAMEA2452132, study PRJEB22498) | human gut metagenome | biome: human feces; feature: human gut; material: feces | place: Australia | collected 2012 | reverse complement strand
ACTAATTATTAATTGTAAACCAGAGGATATGGATAAAATCATTGAAAGATCAAAAACATTCCATAGTGATGAATTTAAATCATCATCTCATAAAACAGCAAGTGTACTTTATGAATATATGGATCCAAGAGTCTCTAAAACAGCAGGACTTATTGAAATCTTAAAACTCCATCATATAGATCTAAAAGAAATTGTGACTTTTGGAGATGCTGATAATGTCTACGATATGACTTTACATGCCGGTGTTGGTGTCGTTATGGCTAATGGGAGTGATAAAACAAAAAGTGTGGCTGATTATATTACTGATGATAATGATCATGATGGTATTGAAAAATTTATTTTAGGAGAACAAAAATGGATAAAGTTATTTTTATTGATATTGATGGAACATTATTAGATTATGAAAACAAATTACCTGCTTCAGCCGATAGAGCTATCAAAGAGGCAAGAAAAAATGGACATCGTGTTTATATTTGTACAGGACGTAGTGAAGTCGAAGTTTATGATTATATTTGGGATATTGGTCTAGATGGGATGATTGGTGGAAATGGTTCTTATGTTAAAGATGAAGATACTGTTGTCATGCATCAATTGATTACCCTTGAACAATGTAAACATATTGTAGATTGGTGTCATTCGAGAAACTTAGAATTTTATCTAGAAAGTAATAATGGTTTATTTGCTTCTAAAAACTTTGAAGAAAAAGGAAATCCAGTGATTAAAGTATATTATCAAAGAAAATGCCAGTGAACAAACTGTACGCACAGTTTTTCCTGAAATGATTTATGGTGGTGAACTATACCGAGATGACTGTAATAAAGTGAGCTTTATTTTAAATAGTTATCAAGATCATTTAGATTCAATTAAAGAATTTCCTGATTTAAAACCTGGTACTTGGGGTGGCGCTGGAGAAATTGCTTTATTTGGTGATTTAGGTGTTAAAGGCATTGATAAAGCGCATGCCATTGATGATGTATTAAATCTTTGTTAAAAGTTTTTGCGCAAGCAAAAGCTTTTTTGTTTGACATCTTTTCTTTAATAGAGATAAGCTTATGTTAAGTAGAGGGTAAAAAAATGGAAATAGAATTAATACAAGATGGTAAGGGCGTTGATTATAATAAGTATCGAGATGTAATAGAGAATGTGAAAGAATCTCTTTTTAGAAGAAATATGGGTAAAGAAACAAAGGAATGGATATATATAAGTAATTTTGTAGGTATTCTTTTTGATAAAAATCGTTTGATTTTATCTTTACCAAAATCAGTTATTATTAAAGAGGATGTTGATAAAGAAACGTTACTTTATAAATATGCAAGATTATTTGATTTATATTTTATGGTTAATGGAAAAAAATGTGATTTTATAGATAAGAATGGGTTTATTGAATATTGGTGTAATCAAGCAATAAAAGAAAATAAAACAACAACAGTGACTCAAGAAATCATCACTTTTAAATTTGAAATGGTTTTTGAATGGATGATAGGAGAATTCTTTCATAATCAAATAAGTATTCAAAAAGGCGATGTTCTTTTTAATAGTCAATTATTAAATAAAGAAATAAATATTAATGATACAAAATATAATACTTATCATTGGAATGCGATAGGCAAACAAAAAAGAGATCATAAACAAAAACAAATTGTCAAAGAAAGAGAAAGTGTTTTTATCAATCAAAATAAAAAGAATATCCCAGATATTGTTTGTGAAAGAATCCTAGAAAATCCTAAATATGAAAGACCACAAAAAAGTTGTTGTATACTTGATGCTAAATATTATGGATGGGATTATGAAAAAGAAGCTTACTATTTACCAAGAAACCTAGACATTTATAAACAATTTTTCTATCAGGAACAATTTCAGCGTATTTATGAAAAGGAAAATGAGACGAATGTAGGTGTTTATAATTTTCTTGTGTTACCTGATTATCTAGGAGATACAAAGGATACAAAATGGGGAATTATAAGACAATGTGCGGTTATAGAATTTGATTATCATCAAAATCAAAAGATTGCTGTTTTACAAGTAGATATTGAGAAACTTGTGGATTTTATTTATAGTGGATTGGATATGAAAGAAGATGTACTCTCTGTTTTTTTAGGTAATAATCGTGTTGTACCGATGATTTATGGTAATGAAAAAGTCTAACTTTAAGCTAGACTTTTTATTTCCATAATTTTTCTGGATAAATACCTTGTTCAATAAGTTCATTAATAGAATCTTGGACTATCTGCTTATCTTCTGGATAAGTAACACCAAACCATTTATCAGTTGTTTCTAATACTTTTACTGAAGCTCTGTTTGTTTTAATTAATTGATCAACAATAATAGGTAATAAATATTCTTTAGTAAGTTCATCTCCACTATCATCTAATAAGAATTCTTTAAAACCATTTTCAAGATAATCAATAAAACAAGGATAACCAGCCCACATATTCATCGAAACGCGGTTATTTTCTTGAATGATGTCTTTGCTTTCTTCTGTATCACAATCAATTGTTCCTTGATTGTTTCTAATAATCCCTTTAGTTTCAATCACTCTATGTAAATAACCCGCTTCATCTTCTACACAAATACCACGAGTAACTGTTCCATTATCACTTAAAGTATTTTTTAAGATAAAACCAGCCATGGCCATGGTAAACTCGCTATTTCTATGACTATCTTCAATTAAAAAATCATGGAGCTTTTTAAAAGCAACTTTTCCATAATAATCATCAGCATTAATAATGACAAAAGGTTCATTAACAATACCTTTACAAGCTAAAATAGCTTGACCAGTTCCCCAAGGTTTTACTCTTCCTTCAGGGACACTACATCCACTAGGAATATGTGTGATTTCTTGATATACATATTCAACTTGAATATGTTGTTGGATACGATTGCCAATAACTTCTTTAAATTCTTTTTCGATATCTTTTCTAATAATAAAAACAACTTTATTAAATCCAGCTTCGATCGCATCATAAATTGAATAATCCATAATGATTTCATCATGAGGACCAATTTTCGCAAGTTGTTTAATTCCTTTTCCATAGCGTGAACCAATTCCAGCCGCCATAATAATAAGTGTTGTATTCATAAAATTCTCCTTTGTCTAAGTTAGATTATATCATATTTCTAGAAATATCTATGTAAATTTTATTATTTTATCACGGTGTGATAAAATAATCATGAGGTGAAAAACATGAACTATAGTTTAATTCTTTTATGTGCTGGAAGTGGCAAAAGAACAGGTTTGAAATATAATAAAATTTTTTATAAAATAAATAATCAAACTGTTTATGAAATGAATATTTCTCATTTTTTAGAGGATAATAGATGTAAACAAATTATTGTTGTAACGAAAGAAAATGAAATAGATGATATAAGAACATTAGTTAATGATTCAAGAATTGAGTATGTTTTTGGTGGTAAAGAAAGACAAGATAGTGTTTATGAAGGTTTACAAAAAGTAAAAGAAAATCATGTCTTTATTCATGATGGAGCAAGACCTTATGTAAGTAAAAAAAGTATTAATGATTTGGTTGAATGTTTAAAAACATATGATGCTGGGTTATTAATGGTTCCTTGTAAAGATACTATTAAAGAAGTTAAAGAGGGTATTGTTGTTAAAACTTTAAAAAGAGAAACTTTGATGCAGGCTCAAACACCACAAGTATTTAAAAGTGAAGATATTAAGGTGGCTTATCAAAAGGCAAAAGATGAAGGATATGTTGCGACTGATGATAGTCAATTATTTGAAAGATATATAGATAAGGATATTAAGGCAGTATTAGGAGATTATAGTAATTTAAAAATTACAACACAGGAAGATTTAAAATGAAAGGTAAGCATATTAGAAAAGAGAAAAAGAGTATAGTTTGGATTTTAATTGCTTTATTTGTTTTAATAGGAGTTATTTTTAGATATTTTCATTTTAAATCTGATGATCAAGAAGATTTAAGTCAATATGAAACAATTGTAGGAACAATTAAAAATGTGGGTGATGAAACATTATTGATAGAAACAAATAATCATCAAAAGTATTTAATTTCTATTGCGGGAGCAATAGAGTCTAATAAAGGTCTTATCAAAGGAAATAGAATATATATTTACTATGAAGGAACATTAGATATAAAAAATAAAGATATCCAAAGTATAAAAGTAAAATCATATAAAGTATTGGAGTAATAAACCTAGAACAATACCTATTAAAGAAGGTATTGTTTCTTTTTTATTTTCAATATTTATATTTTCTTTTTCATCTACTAACATCCATATAGAAACAAAAAACAAATCTACCCACATATCAAGATGTTCAAAAGTCTTACCCACAATAAAAGTAAAAAATGTATATAAAATAGTTTTTAAATACTTTTTTAAATATTCTTTAAATAAGGGAGAATATTTAAAAAGTTTATTAAGATATTTTTGAATAAAAGAAAAATCATTTTTGATTAAATAATGAAATAAAATCATAAAAAATATCCAAAATAAAAATAATAGATAATTCATAATATCACCTCAATATAGCATATGAAAAAAATATGCCTATAAAGGGGTAAAATTACATAAAATAATCATTTTATTATTGCATAAAAGTAAACAATAAGATATAATGAACGAGCATGTAAAGATTATTTTACTGCCTGCTTACTAAAAAGTAAGCCAAAAGACCATAGGAGGTAAAAGAGATGAATAAATATGAAATTATGTTTATTGTAAAACCAGATGTTGAAGAAGAAGCTAGAAATACTTTAATTGAAAACTTCAAATCAATCTTAACTGCTAACGGTGGTTCAGTTGATAATGTCAACGAATGGGGATTACGTGATTTCGCTTACGAAATTAAAGATTACACAAAAGGTTACTATGTTGTAGTTGATGTAACTTGTGCACCAGCAGAAATCGCTGAATTCGAACGTTTATCAAGAATCAACGCTTCAGTTTTACGTCACTTAACTCTTCGTAAATAATTAGGAGGCATTTGACGATGATTAATAGAGTTGTTATGGTTGGTAGAATGACTCGTGATCCAGAACTTAGAAGAACTGGAAACGGGGCTGCAGTTACAAGTTTTACGTTAGCGTTAAATCGTAACTATAACTCTGCAGATGGGCAACAAGCTGATTATATTTCATGCGTTGTATGGAATAAAGTCGCTGAAAATGTTGCACAATATTGTGCAAAAGGATCTTTAGTAGGAGTTGAAGGTAGACTTCGTTCTAGATCTTATGATAATGCTCAAGGACAACGCGTATACGTTACAGAAGTTGTTTGTGACTCTGTTCAATTCTTAGAAACAAGAGCTCAAAGAGAAAGAAACCAAAGTTCTATGAACCAAGGTATGATGAATAATCAATATTCTCAACCTGCTCAACCACAAACAGATAATTTCCAAGATATGCAAACAGTTGAATTAGAAAAAGATTTTGATAATTCATTTAATATCATGGAAGACGATATTCAATTTTAGAAAAGGAGTATATGAACATGGCTTTTAAAAGACAAAGAATGGGTAGAAGAAAAGTTTGTTATTTTACAAAAAACAAAATTACTTACATCGATTATAAAGATGTTGAATTATTAAAAAGATTTGTTTCAGCTAACGGTAAAATCATTCCTAGACGTGTAACTGGAACTTCTGCTAAATATCAAAGACAATTAGCAGTAGCTATCAAACGTGCTAGACAAATGGGATTATTACCATACGTTGGTGAATAATAACTATTAAAAAACCTTGATGAATTCAAGGCTTTTTTGTTTTTTAAGAACATATTGACATCAATTTGACATCATTTGTATAAATTATTGAGTTTTTCTGATAGTGATTCTTTACTTTCGGCGTATAAATGGCTATATGTTTTTAAAACAGTATCTACCGTATCACCAATTCTATCGGCTACAATGGTTGGACTATAGCCTAAATCTATAAGTAATGAAACATGACTATGCCGAAAAGAATGTAAAGTAAATTCTTCGTTTAGGTTAGCTCTTTTTTGGGCTTTTTTTAATCTATCTCTAATTATTACATAATATTCTTTGAAAATTCTATCATCTTCGTTGAGAATATAATGCTTTTTTAGATATTCTTCTAATTGATCACATAAAAATTGTGGTATATCAACTTTTCGAAAACTGTTTTCGGTTTTAGGAGGACCAATAGTGTCTTTTGCTTTAATGCGTTGATATGATTTATCAATATTAATGATTCCATTTTTTGAATCTATATCTTTGACAGTTAGTGCAAATAGTTCTCCTTTTCTCATCCTTGTAAAATAAAGAATAGTAAAAATGATTTTTACTGTTTCATCCTGACAATTTTCTATTAGTTTATCAAATTCTTCTTTTGTATAAATAACTTTTTCTTTACTTTTGTGTTTTCCTATACTATCAACTGAATTACAAGGATTATTTTTTAGAGAATAGTATTTTTCAGCGTAGTTAAAAATGGCAATGAGTTGTGCATTGATTTTCTTTTGATAGGCAAGAGAAAAATTCATCTTAAGTATTTCGTTTTGCCATAAACGAATGTCAATAGCACCTATTTTATTCATTTTTTTATTTTCAAAATATGGGAGTATATGTTTTTTTATGATGTATTCTTTGACGAGAATAGTTTTAGGCTTAAGACGTGTTGACATATCCTCGTTGTATAAAACTAAAAATTGAGAAAATTTCATTTCGAGTGATTGTTGTTGTGTGGCTAAAAAATCTCTTTCAAACTCTTTAGCTTCCTTTTTTGTTTTAAATCCTCTTTTTCTTTTTTGCTTTTTATTACCGTTACTATCGGTATATCTAAATTGACAAAACCATGTTTTGGTCTTTTCGTCATAATACGTTGGCATTGTTATTCGCTCCTTTTCGTGGTAAAATTGGAGCATGAAAAATGATTGCTGTGGTAGGTAATTCTTTTTCATGCTTTACACTCTAGTTGGCGCTATGGTGTTTTTTTATTATGTAATCTTATACTTATTTTTGAAATAGTAAGCCAAAGCAACTTTGTACATACCATCAATAGATTCTTCAGTTTCGAATTCGAAATTAAAATCATTATTAGGAAAAAGAATTTTATTAATAATTTGTTTTTTATAATCAGGATTTCTTTCCTTAAACTCGTTGATACATTCTTCGTTCATATATTGTGACTCATAGATGGTTTTTTCATATTGAAATCTAGTATCTATGTCAGTTCTTTCAAGTATATCTAAAATATCCCAACGAATATACTTGAGCTTTTCGTGATCAACTTCAACAAAAGTTTTAGCACGTAGTTCAATAAGTGCATTATAAAAATTATCAAACATGTCATGAACCTTCCAACTTTGTCTATATAACTCCTTACGATGATTATCGAATGTGTCTTTCATATACTCAAATTTTCCAGAATCATAAAGCATGATGCACTCTATTTCTGAGTGATCAATTGGATGAAAATTTCGTTCATATAATGGATCCCTATTTTCTAAGTCAAAGAATACAGATGGATTGATTCCTAATTCTTCAGATATTTGTTTGATAACATCAATTTTAGGTTCACGACCATTTTCGTAATTTTGATAAGTGGTATAGGGTATGTTAAGTTTTCTTGCTAATTCAGCCTTACTATAACCTTTATTCTCTCTTTCGCGTTTAAGTATTTCAGAAAACGTACTCATATTTCCTCCTTTCATTACACATTATAGGTAAATTTAGGGTTTATGTAAATATGATTTACCTAAAATAAGTAATAAATTACTCAAAATAAATAAAAATATGTTGAATATTAACCTAAATATGGTAATATTTGAGTGTAAGGTGACTTGAAATAGGTTGTTTACATAAGAGATGGAGGTGGAAAAAGATGTATATTAGTTCAGTTAAAATAAAGATTATTCTAGCAAAACAACAAATGAGTTTAAGACAGTTTTGCAAAATAAACAACCTAGCTTACAGTACAGTAATAGGCTTAATGAACAAAGAGAGAATAGGTAATTTACGTACAGTAGAAAAAATTGCACAAGCTTTAGGTGTAAAAATTTATGAAATATTGGAGGAGAAATAATTATGGAAAATAAAAGTGCGTATGTAAATGCTCATGAAGTATCTCAGTTATTGGGAGTAAGCCAAAGTAAAGCGTATCAAATCATAAAAAAGATGAATGATGATTTGAGAGAAGATGGTTATCTTACAATAGCTGGAAAAGTTTCCAGAGCATACTTTAATGAGAAATGGTATGGTGCAAGTAATGAGTGAATTAAAAAATAATGCATTAAATTATGCAAAAAAAGGATTTAAGATTTTTCCTTTAAAGCCAAATACAAAAGGAGAACAAGTGTTAGAATCGTGGAAATACGAGTCTACTACGAATTTGAATCAAATAGATTATTGATGGAATAAAAATCCAAACTATAACATTGGTTTAGTTACTGGTAATGGTTTGTTGGTAATTGATATTGATGTTAAAAATGGAAAAGATGGATTACAAAGCATAAAAAAACATGGAAAAGGATTACCTACCACAGCAATTATTAAAACTCCTTCGGGAGGATATCATCTTTATTACCATGTTAATAAGACAATCAGTAATCGTGTTAATCTTTATGATGGCATAGATATAAGAGGAGATGGTGGCTACGTTTTAGGAATAGGTAGTAAAACAGATAAAGGAATATATATGCTTTATAAAGATGTTCCTATTGCAAATGCAAATGAGAAAGTTTATGAGTTTATTGAACAACAAAATAAAAAAGAAAAGTATGTAGAGAACTCACAACAAGTTAATGAAGGTGGAAGAAATGATTATTTATTTCGAATTGGGTGTTATCTTCAACAAAAAGGATTGAGTAATAGGACTATTCAAAAAAGTCTGGAAATTGAAAATGAAGAAAAATGTAACCCACCACTAGAAACAAAAGAAGTGATGCAAATTATTGAAAGTGTTTTTCGATATCATAAAGGATATATTGAAATAAAGAATAGTAAAAACTATGAAGGAACATATACTGTAACTGAGTTATTGGAATCAAAAGATCAAGAAGAATTGGATATTGTAGAAAATATGATTTCAATTGGTCTTACTTTATTTGGCGCACCTCAGAAAATGGGAAAAACATTTTTTTGTTTACAGTTATGTGATGCAGTTTCAAATGGAAAAGAGTTTCTTGGAAAAAAAGTTCAAAAAGGAACAGCTCTTTATTTAGCGTTTGAAGATAAGAAATTAAATATTAAAAAAAGACTTCAAACGATGCAAATTGAAAAACAAAATCAATTTATTATCGACATATTAAAACCAAATGTACATTATGACGTTGAAGAACGTATCAAAAGAGAACTGACTATTCATAGTAATTTAAAAATTGTTGTTATTGATACCTTTGCAAAAATAAGAAATTCAAAAGATAGAGATTATGAAAGTGAATATGAGGAAGCAACATTCTTTCATGAGTTAGCTTATAAATATCATATAGCGATTATTCTAGTAACACATGTTAGAAAAGAAATAGATATCAACCATCCATTTGATGCGATTTATGGAAGCAGAGGTTTGACTGCTGGATCAGATAGCATTCTCGTAATGTTTAAGAAAAATCATTTATCAAAAAATAGACAACTTGCTATTCAAGGAAAAGATATTCCAGATGATGAGATTACTTTATATATGAATGATTTTCAAGTTTTAGAATTGGGAGAAAATGATTTTGATGACGATGTAGATGAAAATTTAGTTAAAGTAATAAATTATATTGTCAAAGAAAAAACGTTTATAGGAACTCATGAAGAATTGTGTTCTAAATTACAACTTCCAATTCTTCATAGAAAACTACAATCTATTTTAAGTAAGAATGTAGATTTGTTAGAAAAGACATACATTACTTATGAAAGATTACAGAGAAAGAAGAATGCTCGTCTTATTAAATTAACTTATCAAGAGGATGATAGCTTATAGAAAGGTGACGGTATGACGTTTAAAGGGAATAAATTGATAATCGTCACACCGTCACACAATATTTAATTTAAGAAGATAAATTATTTAAGATTTTTGTATCAGCAAGCAACGTATTTTGTGCCCAAAATACAATCACAAGTTGGCAGCGCCAACTAAGAAAGAAGGTCGAATATGAAAAGAAATCATGAAATTAAAGTAAGATTGAATGATGATGAATTTAATGATTTGAATGGAAAAGTTATTAAAAGTAAACTTAGCCGAGAAGAATATATCAGACGTTGTTTTTCAAAATCATTGATTAAAGAACCTCCTGATCTTGATTACTTTCGTTTAAAAAATGAATTCAATCATATAGGGAATAATCTCAATCAGATTGCAAAATCATTAAATACTTATGAACAAGTTGATATACATTTTATAGAGATAACTGTTAATGAATTAAGAAACATGATTAAGAATTTAGAACAAGAAGTAAGAGGTGTTTAAGGCAGTTACTTCAATTTGGTGTGTTAAAGATCGACTTGATCATGTTGTTCATTATGTAGAAGATGAAGAAAAAACAGTGGATGCAGTTATAGATTATGTGAACAATGATAATAAAACAAATGAGAAAAAGTACGTTACTTGTATCAATTGTGATTCATTTGATCCATGCAAATCAATGATGAATACAAAGAAGTTCTTTAATGATCATAAACAGATCATGGCATTTCATGGGTATCAATCATTTGAACCTGGAGAGGTAAGTAGTGAAGTTGCACATGAAATAGGTGTTAAACTTGTTGAAGAATTATATGGTAATCGCTTTGAAGTTGTTGTCGCAACACATGTAGATAAGAACCATATTCACAATCATTTTCTTTTAAATTCAACTTCATTTGTGGATGGAAAAAGATTTTGTAATACCAAAAAAGATTATCAAATGTTAAGAGAAACATCTGATAAGTTATGTTTAGAATATGGTCTATCTGTTATAAAAAATCCAAAAAAATATACAAAGAAAGTAAATCAATATATCTTAAAATCGTTTATGAATGAAATAAAAAGAGATATTGATGCAACAGTTTTAGAATGTGCAAGATATGTAGAATTTAATGCAGTTATGCACAATAAAGGTTATTCATTCGGTGAAATAAATGATGAACCAGTTATTTATCATCCTTATTGTGAAGAACCGATTTATATAAAATCACTTGGTAATCAATATCATAGAGAACAAATAAAAGAACGATTAACAACAAAAGTCATTCCATTTCAAAATATGGAACAAAACAAATATTACTACCAATGCAAAGATTATTATCGACAATATAGACAAAAGAAACTTCCACAACTTGCTGGAATGTATGTAGCACGTTTAGTTTATTTGAATATACTTCCTCAAGTAAAACAAAAATTATCTAAGGAAACAAGACGTGAATTAAAGAAATTAGATCAATATACCAATGATATTGAATTACTAGCAAAAAATAAGATAGAAGATATTACGCAGTTAGATTCTTATCAAGAAAACAAACAAGATGAACTAGACTATCTCATTAAACAAAGACAACAATGTTACTACTACAGACGAAACTCAAAAGATGAAGATGAAAAAGAAATGTGGTCAACTAAGGCTAAAGAATTTACACCACAAATTAAAAGCTTAAGATTTGAAATCAAATCATGTAAGCGAATAAGAGAAAGAAGTATTCAAAAAGATATAGAAAAATTAGCGATGAAGAAAATAAAACAAAGAGAAAGCAGGGATGAAAGATGAAAGAAATAGAATATATTCAAGTTGGGGATTATCAATTACCAAACTTAAAAGTAGAAGAAATGCATTTAAATCGCTTTGGAAGAGCAAAGCTAGATTATTTAAAGAAACATGATTATGGACTATATTTCAAATTACTTACAAAAAATGAATTAAAAGATTATCTGTTAAAAGTACAAAAAGAAGCTGATGATTTATATGACAGATTGGTTGAAGAATATAAAGTCAAATGGAATGTTACTGAAGAACTTAAAAAAAAGAATCAAATTAAATGGGTCTTAATGATGAATAACATTAATAATTGTGTATATGAAATTATTAATAAAGAGATTATTAAAATTTAGGATAGTATAAAATAAAAACCAATTCGGATTATCCATGAATTGGTTTTTATTTGGTTACCCTTTTATTTTTTTTAATGCTAAGATAAATTTCCAGATGGGCTACATGTGAGTGTGACAGTTCTTGTAACGGTTACGCCTGGTGCATGTCCTGTAACACTAGCTATGGCTTTGTTGCCACTTTTTGAAGCTTTTTTATTACTTAATGACCACATAGAAGATGGCTTTGTTGTACTTACAGTAGCTTTTGTACAAGTACATGAAGAACCATTATAAGAAAAAGTTCCAGTTACCGAAATAGACCACATAACTTCTCCAGATGCATTTTTGTATTTTTCTGTTTTTGTACCGCTCTTGCTGCTTCTTGCTAATGTATTTATGTTTGAAACAATTGTTGTTTCAATATAATCACCATTTGATAAATATTCGATACTCATGTTTTCTTCAAGAGCATTTACTGGAATGATGGTAGTAATCATCATAAATGCAATGAAGATAGATGTAATTATTTTTTTCATAGTTTCCTCCATTTTTTAATTATCAGAAATGGTTGTTTCAATTTCATATATGATGGAATTTTTAGCATCTTGCATATAGCTGTACCAAAGAACCCCAAACCAAATCGCTAAAATTGTGCAGATTACTGAGAAGAATATAAGAAATTTTTGTAAAATTGTCTTTAATTTCATTCTTTTAATAAGATCGTTTTCATCGCTGCTTTGTATATATTCTACAACAATGTCTTTAGGTTCTCCAAATTGTTGAACAATATCGTCGTATGAACATTGTGGGTGATCATCTAAATATTCATTTAAGTGTTTTTTTAATTCACTTACATAAAATTTTTCCTTTTTAGTATGCATAGGCATAATTGTCCAAATATTTTTAATATATTTTTTAAATTATTATTATCTAATTTATCAAAACAATCTTTTGCGAAAATATAATGAGTTATACATCCAGGCATTTTATTACCTCCATTATTAAAAATATCTTATTTATAATGTGTATTTTTCTAATATACATACATGAAATAATAGGGTACCTTAATATAAT
>OJNJ01001537.1_pt1 | contig 13067 bp, 10 predicted proteins | sample 1597491 | NCBI WGS metagenome assembly OJNJ01 (sample SAMEA2452132, study PRJEB22498) | human gut metagenome | biome: human feces; feature: human gut; material: feces | place: Australia | collected 2012 | reverse complement strand
GGTAGAAGTACTTTCTGTCATGATTCAGGTAACTTATTTTAAAGCCACTCATGGCAAACGTATCTTTAAAATGGCGCCAATCCATCATCATTTTGAACTGTGTGGATGGTCAGAAACGAGAGTTGTAGCAGTATTTTCTGTAATTACTGCTGTTATGTGCCTGATCGCACTTCTGGCATTATAAGATGTCCGGACAAAAATATTATTTGACGAATGAGGTCTAAATCCACATGAGCTTGCTCATAGGTAATAAGGAGGAAATTAAAATGAATTTACAGGGGAAAAAAGTGCTTGTATTTGGTTCCGGAAAAAGTGGAATCGGTGCAGCAGAGCTTCTGGCGAAAGTAGGGGCGCAACCTGTCATTTATGATGGAAATAAAGATCTTGATAAAGAGACTGTAGACATGCAAACCAACTTCGACGACTCGTTGCTGGAACCCACCGTAATGCCAACCCGCATTCCGAATCTTCTTGTCAACGGTGCTTCCGGTATCGCCGTAGGTATGGCTACGAATATGCCAACCCATAATCTGTCCGAAGTGATAGATGCCTGCGTCGCATATATCGACAACAATGATATCGACATCGAAGATTTGATGACTTACGTCAAAGCTCCCGACTTCCCGACAGGCGGTTATATATATGGTATGAGCGGTGTGCGCGAAGCCTACATGACCGGTCGCGGACGTGTTGTAATGCGCGCCAAGGCTGAGATTGAAACATCTTCCACGCATGACAAAATCGTTGTAACCGAAATCCCTTACGGAGTAAATAAGGCCGAATTAATCAAATCCATCGCCGATTTGACCAACGAAAAGAAGATAGAGGGCATTTCCAATGCCAACGACGAGTCTGACCGCGAAGGTATGCGCATCGTCATCGACGTAAAACGCGATGCCAACGCCAGTGTAGTGCTGAACAAGCTCTACAAGATGACATTGTTGCAGACTTCCTTCGGCGTAAACAACGTAGCATTGGTACACGGACGTCCTCGCTTGCTGAACCTGAAAGACCTCATCAAGTATTTCGTAGAGCATCGTCACGACGTAGTTATCCGCCGTACACAATATGATTTGCGTAAAGCTAAAGAACGTGCCCATATCTTAGAAGGTTTGATTATCGCATCGGACAATATTGACGAGGTAATCAAAATCATCCGTGCCGCCAAAACTCCGAATGACGCAATCAGCGGTTTGATGGAGCGTTTTGAATTGACTGAAATCCAATCGCGCGCCATCGTAGAAATGCGTCTGCGCCAGTTAACCGGACTCATGCAGGACCAACTCCATGCCGAGTATGAGGAAATCCAAAAGCAGATTGCTTATCTGGAAGAAATCCTTGTTAACGATGAACTCTGCCGCAAGGTTATCAAAGATGAATTAATCGAGATTAAAACCAAATACGGTGATGAACGCCGCTCTGAAATAGTTTATTCGTCGGAAGAATTCAACCCGGAAGATTTCTATGCAGACGATGAAATGATTATTACCATTTCTCATATGGGATATATCAAGCGTACGCCGTTAAGCGAATTCCGTGCCCAAAACCGCGGTGGGGTAGGTTCTAAGGGAACAGAGACACGCGATGAGGACTTTGTAGAACATATATATCCTGCAACAATGCACAATACCATGATGTTCTTCACTCAAAAAGGTAAGTGCTATTGGCTGAAAGTATATGAGATACCCGAAGGAACCAAAAATTCTAAGGGACGCGCCATTCAGAACCTGTTGAATATAGACTCTGATGACGCCGTAAATGCATACCTGCGCGTGAAGAACCTGAACGATCAGGATTTCATTAACAGTCATTATGTACTGTTCTGCACAAAGAATGGCGTCATTAAGAAAACATTGCTCGAACAATATTCCCGTCCTCGCCAAAATGGTGTCAATGCCATTACAATCCGCGAAGATGACCGCGTAATTGAAGTGCGCATGACTAACGGTGACAATGAGATTATCATTGCCAATCGTAACGGACGTGCCATCCGTTTCCACGAAAGTGCCGTACGCGTAATGGGACGTACAGCTACCGGTGTACGCGGCATGACGCTTGATGAAGACGGACAAGACGAAGTTGTCGGAATGATTTGTATCAAAGACCCTGAAACTGAAACAATCATGGTTGTGTCAGAACAAGGATACGGTAAGCGTTCCGATATTGAGGATTATCGTAAGACGAACCGTGGCGGTAAAGGTGTAAAAACTATGAATATCACCGATAAAACCGGTAAACTGGTAACAATCAAGTCTGTAACAGATGAGAACGATTTAATGATTATCAATAAATCGGGTATCACCATCCGTCTGAAAGTAGCAGATGTTCGTATAATGGGACGTGCTACGCAGGGAGTACGACTGATTAATCTTGAAAAACGTAATGATGAAATTGGCTCCGTATGTAAAGTTACCTCGGAAACCGAAGAGGATATCATTGCAGAAGAGGATAGCGATGCATCAGAAAAAACTCAGAACGATATAGTAAACAATGAAAATGAAGAATAGACACAATATTAATTTAAAATTTTCTACAATCATGAAAAGAGTATTATTTTCAATGGTTTTACTACTTGCGGCAGGCTTTACCTTCGCTCAGGAAAAGAGCGTGAAAGAGGCAAAAAGCATCGCTAACGACGTAAAACCGGATTTTGCACAAGCAGAGAAGCTCATCAATGAAGCTCTGAACAATGCTGAAACCAAAGACAACGCCGAAACATGGGATGTAGCCGGCTTTATTCAAAAGAGAATCAATGAAAAGGAAATGGAGAATGCTTATTTAAGAAAGCCTTATGATACTCTTAAAGTGTATAACAGCGCACTGAATATGTGCAAATACTACTTTAAATGCGATGAACTTGCACAGATTCCTAACGAAAAAGGTAAAATCAAAAATAAGTTCAGAAGATCGAACAGTGCTGCTATATTAGCTGCGCGTCCCAACCTGATTAACGGTGGTATCCAGTTCTTTAATTTAGATAAGAATAAAGAGGCTTTGGATTTCTTCGCAACTTATGTAGACATTGCCATCAATCCTATGTTTGAAAAGGAGAATCTGCTTCAAACAGATACTGTATTGCCCCAAATTGCTTATTATGCAAGCTTAGCTGCAGCCAAAATGGAAGATTATCCAAGCGTGTTGAAATATGCACCTTATGCAAAGGAGGACAAAGAAGTGGGTAAATATGCCATGGAATTTATTTCTACAGCATTGAAAGCTCAAGGTGATACTGTCAAGTGGATCGCTTCCTTAAAAGATGGTATTCAAAAGTATCCTGAACATTCATTCTTCTTTGGACATCTGATTGATTATTATAGCAATAATAATAAGTTTGACGAAGCAATGCAGTTTGCAGATGATATGTTGGCTAAAGATCCTAATAACACATTCTATTTGTACGTAAAAGGATACCTTTATCATAACATGAAAGATTATGAAAAAGCCATTGAATTCTACAACAAAACCATTGAAGTAGATCCTAACTATGCAGAAGCATATTCCAACTTGGGCTTAATCTATTGCCTGCAAGCTCAGGATTTCTCTGAAAAAGCTACTACTGATGTCAATAATCCAAAATACAAAGAAGACCAAGCTACACTGAAAGTTTTCTATGAAAAGGCAAGACCTAATTATGAAAAAGCAAGAGAACTGAAACCTGAACAGAAAGATTTGTGGCTAAATGGATTATACAGAGTTTATTATAACTTACAAATGGGTCCTGAATTTGATGAAATAGAAAAATTGATGCAATAATTGAATTGCTACTATACCAAAGATAGCTTGAATATGTAAGCTATCTTTGGTATAATTTTCTTCCAAATTAGAGAAGGATAAAGGTTTATTTTAGTTTATAGTGTTATATATTAAACATAATATTGATATTACATCACAAACATAGGAAATGGGACATGTAATAGTATAACCATGAAAAGATAAAAAATAAGTGGACTCCACTAAAACTAATTCAGCATTTAGCGGTAGCCCACATCCTTACCTAGACAAATTAAAATTATCATTTCAATTAGGCCGCCCATAGATAACCAGCAATGGTGTATCAGAATGGAAAATCATTTTTCTGGCAATTCCTGGATTAAACAAACGAGAAAATATATTTCGCTTATATGATGTCAATGTAATAATATCTATGTGATTAGTTTTAATATATTCATCCAAGCTATTAAGGAAGTCATCATTCTTCACTACATCATAATGAATTTCCAATTGCGGATACTGTTTTTGGAAATACTCTTTAATGCCACCCAACTTTATCTCATTCCAAGTGTCTTTTACATCAGCTAAGTGTATTAAAGAAACAGAGAAGCAAAATGGCTTTAAACTATTAATTAATGAATCAAAAGCTATCAAGTCGCGCTGGTCAAAATTCGTAATAAATGCAATACGTTTCACAGCGTTAAATTCTTTGAACGGTGTATTCTCCGGAATGGCTAAAACCGGTACGCGACTACGCTCGATAACTTCAGCGGTTACACTACCAATCAAATCAATATCTTTCTGATTCTTACCACGTGTTCCCATGATGATAATTCTCGGACGATTTTCTTTAGAATAGCGTAATATCTCTTCTTCTGGAATGCCTTCTCTCAATACGCAAGTGTATTTTATATCAGGAAACTCTCCGGATGTAACTTTAGCTTTTACTTTATCGGACAAAGCATTCAAATCCGAATGTACTTTCTGCAATATATTCCGGACATTCTCTTCATCACTCAACTGATAGTTAAAAACATCACCGTATGGCAATGAAGTCGCATAGATAGGTGTAAAATATACATGAAGCAAAACTACTTCAGCATCTATGTTTTTTGCAAAATTAAAACCGAACTCACATGCTTTCAATGAATAACTTGAAAAATCGACAGGAATCAAGACCTTATTACTGCCTTTCTCTATTTGGGGCATCTTCTCTCCCACTACTTCTTCGGACAACCATGCCGAGCTTTCCGTAATTTTCAAAGCATGCGGTAAGTTGCTTTCTTTTATACGAACACGCACACCGGAAGATACAACCGGCTGTATTTGATTTACATTATGAATGTAAGTCTCAATACCTTCATTTTCGAGAACATTCTTTAGTATTTGTGCTTTAGCATACGTAAGAATCGCTAATGTTACTAATTTATCTTCCATAAGTCGTCTATTATATTTATTTACAAAACAAACAAGAAATCCCAATTGTTTCTCAGCAATTGGGATCCTTCTTTACTTTCTTTTCTTAAGCCTGAACAGGTTCAGCAGTTTCACCTGCCATTTCATCTAAAATTTTTAAAGCCCGATCAAGAACGGTAGTATCATCAATCATTACTAAACCGCCATCCGGACCGGGTTCTAAGTGAATTCCAACACTTTTACCCTCCTTAAAGTTATGACCGCCAAAGAAATTTCTTACAGTGTCAACATTAAGTCCAAGTTCATCGGCTATTCTATGCATACTACCACTAGGTAATGAGTCTTTAATCTTACGGAGTTCATTAAATGTTATCGTTCTCATATTCATAAATTTAATGGTTAATACTTTGTTATTTCTTTATCACGCTATAAACTTAAGGAAAAAAAAAGATAAAACAAACTATTTATCTGTATTTTTCCATTATATGTTTAACATTCTCATAAATACAAAAAGAACCCGTATGAAGTAAAAGGAAATAGTTTCCTTTATTTCATACGGGCTTCTATATTTAGCAATGGATACTCTTAAATCACTTCTATCGCAGAAGCAGGAATCCACCCTACCTTACCATCTTCCAAGCGAATCTCTTTCCATTCGCGCATGGAATTATCTTTAATTTCAATTTTATGCCCTTCATGCAGAACGAATAAACCAGTACCACTTTCACTGGGAGTACTCCGCACTGTGACACTGGGAGATAAGACTATCGCATCATTCCTATCCAGTAATTCACTTTTCTGCTCCGAAGCAAAAATATTACTTAGTACAGTAAATACCAAAAATAGAATTCCCGCTATAAACCCGCTTTTTTTCCAGATAATCTGTTTGGAAAAAAAGAATAGGGAAAACGAGATAAGCAAAAGAATAAAAAACACAATACCTAATTTAGCCCAAGCATCTACACTTAAACAATTTGTCAACGACTTAATCCAAGCTACAAAAAATATATCAGGTACAGAAACTACCTTATCTATCGTCTTGGAACGTGCTATTTCCAAATTAGCGCGAATATCTGCATTACCCGGTTGCAATAACAAAGCGCGTTCATAATTTAAAATTGCCTTTGCTATATCGTCTGCTTTATAATAGCTATTACCCAAATTATAATAAACTTCAGCAGCTTCACCTTTTTTTAATAAGCTCTCATATATTTGAATGGCAGAAGCATAATCATTACGCATATATGCACTGTCACCTTGTGCTTTCGTAACATTGTCAGCTGATTTAGTTGCAGAAAATTCCGTATGCGAACCTATAGACACAGAATCTTTGGCAGAAGCCGAAGTATCTGCCGTTCCTTGCGCCCAAACAGCTAATCCTATCAGTAGACCAAATACTAAGGATATTACTTTCTTCATCATTATACATCCTCCCAATTTAATGTTTTATAGAGTTTTCCATTTTACTGATAACTTCCAAAGAATCTGAATAAACTTTATCCATAGCCTGATTATCATCTCCGGGAGCAAAACGGGCAAACTCACAATTGTTCAATGCATCAAGGAAATCTTTTATCAGTGCATCATCAACACCGTAATTGAGAAGCTCTCCCTCGACATTATCTTTAGATAAACGTGAAACCGGAATACTCAATTTATCGCTAATATATCCCCACAATGCTTTCAATACTTCATCATAAAATGCATCTTTCTTGTTATCTGCCAACAATTTCCCCGCTAACTTCATACGTTTCACAGCAACCTTATTTGCTTTCTTCGTACGCATTTTAGCAACATTGGCATTGGCTGCAATCTGTTTACGATAAACAATGAAGAACAGGACAAATGCAATGCCGGGCACTATGTAAAACAGCCAATAAGCCAAAGAACCGAAGAAGAAATCTCCTTTTTGGGAAAGAGTTACGTTATTCTGCTTGATATAACGTATGTCCTCATTCAAAACTTTCAAATCTTCTTTATTAGTAAAATTGGCAATAGTCTGAGCTGCATTACCACTTCCCTTTTCTACATGGAGTTCGTATTCCTCGGTCGTTAAAGTCTTGTATGTACGAGATTTAATATCGAAATAGCTGAACTTTACAGCAGGAATCTTATATGTTCCCGCATTACGGGGAATGGCAAGATACTCAATCACCTGACTGCCGGAGAGTCCGGCATTTGTCAAACGGAACTTATTATCAACCTTCGGGTCATAGACTTCAAAGTCTTCTGGGAATTTAACTTCCGGAGTAGAGATTAATTTCAGATTACCCGTACCCGAAATAACAAGCCTCACAGTAACAGCATCGTTTGTCTTAACATTCGTACTATTTATAGAAGAAGAAATACTGAATTCTCCCACTCCTCCGGAAAATCCCGAAGGCTTACCATCCGGTAAAGCTTTTACATCAACAACCAATTTAGGGGTCATTAATGTCTTCTTCACTTCTACGTAATTAGAACCACCATTGAAGAAAGCTTCGAAAGGATCGTCCACATGAGTAACCTTGGCTATAGATGCATCAAAACGTGCCGCATCAATCGTTATTTTTCCCGGTTGTTGCGGAAATAATACAAATTGACGGTATACGGTCGTCTGATAGTTTCTTCCTTTATAGTGTTCAAGACTCCATTTACGGTCATTAGGCAATTCGACTTCCTGAGAATGAAACCCTTTAAAATCGGGAAGTTTCACGTTGTCAAAACCTCTCAAGTCTACTAAAGTATATATCTTATATGTTAACAAGAGAGCCTCTTGCTCATACAGGTTCGTCTTATTGGCAGTAGCTGTAATAAACAAATCGTTATTCGATACTGACGTTCCTGATGAAGCACGACTTGCAGAGCCACTTTGTCTTCCACTATTTCCGGAAGCCCCTCCATTTGTTCTATCAGCAGGAAGTACTTTTACGTACACAGAATTGGAAACCATCTGATTGCCCTCTGCCGTTATAGTAGCCCCGGGTATAGTAAAACTACCTTCAGCCGTAGCCATCAATATATAAGTAAATGTTATGCTACTTGTAGAGGTTGTCTGCCCATTGATAACTTGCACATTCTTCTGTTGTGAACGACTGGGACCCATCAGTACATCAAAACCTTTTATAGAAGGAGCCCGGAAATCTCTCACTTTCTGTGTGGTCACTGTATATGACAGCCTGAATTGATCACCTACTGCCACAACATCAGGTGCAGATGCAGTAAACGAAACCTTGCTATCTGCAAAAGCACGCAAACTGACTATTATCAGCACCATCCATAAGACAATTATTTTTCTCATATATTATTTCCTGTTATATTTATTACCAATCTTTTTCCAAACGACCACCTTGAATAACCTGCTGTTTCTTTACTTTATCCTGCACATCTTTTTCATCTTGCATCACAGAATTTAAAAGCTGTTCGGCATTCTCTTTAGACATCTCACTGTCCTTTTTCTGTGGTTGCGGCGGTTGTTGTTGGTCTTTATTCTGCTGTTGATCTTTATTTTGGTCCTTTTTATCCTCCTGCTGGTCCTGTTGCTGCTGTTTATTCTGGTCTTGGTTTTGCTGATTCTGCTGTTGGTCTTTCAGCATCTTTTGCGCCAAGGCCAAATTATAACGTGTTTCATCATCTTTCGGGTTATTACGTAATGACTGCTTATATGCTTCTACCGCTTTGCCATAATCTTTCTGTGATTGAAAAATCACCCCCATATTATGATAGATTTGCGCTAAATCATTCTTGTCCTTTTCTATCTTGGTAGCGGCAACATATTGTTCCATAGCCTCTTGCAGTTTATTCTGCTGAGCCAATGTATTTCCCAAATTAAACATAGAGACTGTAGACTGAGGATTCGTCTCCAAAGCTTTACGATAATTTACCTCCGCATCCACATACACGCTATCTTTAAAAAAACGGTTCCCTTTACGGATAAAATCACGTTCGGCTTTCTGAGCCGAAACTGTAGCTGCCATTAGCAGCAATAAAAAAAAGCTTATATATTTTTTCTGTAACATACGCATCATTTCTTATTGGAAAACAAATGAATATTACGGAACAGAGGGTTCTTGCGCTCCAATACCAGCATTTCTGCCAACAAAAGCAACAGAATAATCCATGCCACAGCCTGGAACTGCTCATTAAACTCTGTGTATACCTGTGTTTCCACATCAGCTTTCGCCATTTTATTAATTTCCCGGCTAATCGCCTTTTGAGCGCCATTTGTATTATCTACACGCACATAGATACCATTGCCCGCCTTAGCTATCTCCTGACACATCTGTTCGTTCAAACGGGTTACAATCACGTTCCCGTCACGGTCGCGACGATAATCATTTGTCCCTTCTGCCGGGATGGGAGCTCCCTCAGGCATACCTACACCAAGAACATTCACTTGAATACCTTTTTCTGCGGCATCTTTAGCAGCTTCCACTGCACCACCTTCATGATTTTCACCATCGGTAATGACAATCACTGCACGCCCTACCCCCTCTTGCGGAGTAAAACTACGGGAGGCCAAATTAATGGCTGCCCCAATTGCTGTACCTTGTTTGGAAATCAATGAAGGATCTATAGACTCCAAAAACATCTTGGCTGATATATAATCGCTTGTAATAGGAAGCTGTGTAAATGCATCACCCGCAAAAACAATCATACCTACTTTATCATTCTCCATTTTATCCACCAACTGCGCAACAAGTCTCTTTGCCTTCTGCAAACGACTGGGCTGTACGTCTTGTGCCAGCATGGAATTGGATATATCCAACGCAATCATCACTTCCACTCCCTGGCGTTTTACCGTCTCCAGTTTGGAACCAAACTGCGGACGTGCCAGCAGTACCGTGAACAACCCAATAGCCGCAAAAACCAACCAAAACTTCACATCCGGACGGTATTTGGAAACATCCGGCATTAGCTGTGCCATCAGTATAGGGTCACCAAATTTACGAATGGCTTTCCTCCTCCGATAATTGGAGTACAAGTAGAAGGCCGCCAATAAAGGCAGCAGCAGCAACAAGTACAAATATGCAGGTTCTTCAAATCGAAACATCTTTTTATTTACAATTTAGCAATTTACAATTTACAATTTGGCTACGCAATGACTGATACACTAAAAGACATTCTCCGTTTTTACGGTATCTTCTTCAATATAGAGTTGCGTAACAGTACCTCCAGTAATACGCACAAGAAAGCAGCCAACGCAAACCAGCGGTACTCTTCCTGGCGCTTGCTGTATTCTTTTACATTCAATTTTGTTTTCTCCAGCTTGTCTATCTCTTCGTACACTTCCTTCAACTTCGAGTTGCTGGTGGCACGGAAATAGTTACCTTCCGTTGTTCCGGCAATCTGTGTCAAAGTCTTTTCATCAATTTCGACGGGCATATTGACATATTGCACTGTTCCACCTACCGGATAAGGATAAGGAGCCATACCATTGGTTCCTACCCCAATAGTATAAACGCGAATGCCAAAACTCTTGGCTATTTCAGCAGCCGTCAAAGGAGAAATATCACCTTTATTATTGACACCGTCCGTCAGCAGAATAATGACTTTCGACTTTGCCTTGCTATCCTTCAAACGGGTAACGGCATTGGCAATACCCATACCGATTGCCGTTCCGTCTTCAATCAGCCCGCACTTCATATCTTTAAGCAAGTTCAACAATACGGCATGGTCTACTGTCAACGGACATTGCGTAAAGCTTTCTCCAGCAAACAAAGTTATACCTATATTGTCATTCGGACGTCCGTTAATAAACTCTGCCGCCACATCCTTCGCCGCTTCCAACCGGTTAGGTTTCAGGTCTTCGGCCAGCATACTGGTAGAAACGTCCATAGCAAGCATGATATCAATACCCTCAATCTCACTGTTCTGCCAGCTATCGGTGGTTTGCGGACGTGCCAAAACAAGAATAATCAGTATCAAGGCAATTATCCGCAATACAAACGGTACATGCAACAAATAGTTCTTATAGCTTTTAGGGGTATGGGCATACACACGGGCATCCGAAATCTGAAGCGTAGCTTCACTATTCTTCCGCTTCATAATATACCATACTATATAAGGTATAAGCAACAGCAGCAAAAATAAATATTCAATATTGGCAAAAACCATATTTATGTACGATTTAACGATTTACAATTCAGCTTCGCTCCAAACATCCCTCACTTTTCACTCATGTATATCCGATTGAAGTCACTTTTCCTGTATTAAGCAAAATAATTATACAACTCCAATCCGATATATATCAATGAACTGACAAGGGCTACAGCCAACACTACAATACCCGTTCCCAGCAAAATCTTGGTACGCAAAGAACGTTTCTCGATAATGGTAATCTCCGTAGGCTGCGGCTTGGCATTCTCCTCTTCTTTCTCCTTGGTTTCATTAATAAAGTCAATGGCATTAATCAGGTTAGCGTCATTTTCGTTCATCAATGGATTATGCTTGGCAAATTTCACCAAATCAGCAGTCTGGAACAATTCACGCAAATCCGATATTGCTTCCTTATCTTTCATTTCCAGCAACTTATCTATGATTTCCGTAGAAGTCATTTCCAAAGCATTGAAACCAAAACGGTCTTTTATATATGTACGAAGAGTATCGGTCAATTCCGTATAATATTCCTTCGGTTCCCCTTTCTGCCATACCTTCTCATTCTTGATACGTTCTATCTCCTGCATAGCCAACTGATGGGGAGGCAGCTTAGGTTCTACCTTCACCTTACGGATAATAGGCTTATTGTCGAAGAAGCGCATTATCAGATAGACAAGTAATATCCCTATCGGGATAATCAGCGCACCACAAGCCATAAGACCATACCAGTCTTCCCAGGCAAAAGGCGCTTGCATCACTGTTTTGGGACCGAAGAACTGTTCCGGATTCTCCGGGTCTAACGGGACATTCACCGAATATACTTTCAAGGCCAACGCTTTGGAGCGATACTTCTCATTATCCACTGTCACTTCCATAGGCGGCAGATAATAAAGAGCCGAGTCGAAAGAGGTAACTGTATACTCTTGAGTTATCAATGCACGCCGGCCATCATTCAGCAGTTGCGTATCAGGCTTGGCCACATCAATAATTTCAACCCCATTCACCAGCGTATCGGTATATACCGGGAATATGGCACGCTTATCGGCATCCAGAGATACTTGAAGCTTTATCTTTGCCTGCTCTCCAATAAGAATCTGCAAAGAGTCAATCGTAGCATCTACCGTTACCGACTGGGCTACTACCCTTCCTGACCATGCTATCAATAACGCTATCAGAAATAAATATCTTTTCATTTTCCGATTAATTTCGTTTCGCAAACAAATTCATCAATGCCTTGACATAATCCTGGTCGGTACGTACCGACACATTGTCGACATTACTCTTGGTAAACGTTTCATTCAATTCCGCCTGCTTGTTCACCCACCAATCATGATGGGCACGGCGCACGGCACGCGAGGAGGTGTCAATCCACTGCTCATGTCCCGTCTCGGCATCCCTAATCTTCATCAGTCCCACGGGTGGCAATTCTTCCACACGACGGTCGTACACCTGAACGGCAACCAGATCATGCTTACGATTGGCAATGGTCATGGCGTTCTTGAAACTTTCCTGGTCGATGAAGTCGGACAAGACAAATGCCGTGCAACGGCGTTTCATCACATTCGTCAGATATTCCAATCCCAAACGGATGTTTGTCCTCCGGCTCTCCGCATGAAAGTCTATCAATTCGCGGATAATGTAAAGTATATGTTTACGTCCCTTCTTGGGCGGAATAAACTTCTCAATCCGGTCCGAAAAGAAAATGACACCAATCTTGTCATTATTCTGAATGGCAGAGAATGCCAATGTGGCGGCAATTTCCGTCACCATATCTTTCTTCATCTGCTTTACCGTACCAAATTCCAAACTACCGGAAACATCTACCAACAACATCACTGTCAATTCGCGCTCCTCCTCAAATA
>OJNJ01001524.1_pt1 | contig 13103 bp, 7 predicted proteins | sample 1597491 | NCBI WGS metagenome assembly OJNJ01 (sample SAMEA2452132, study PRJEB22498) | human gut metagenome | biome: human feces; feature: human gut; material: feces | place: Australia | collected 2012 | reverse complement strand
AAGTCTTGTTTTTTGTCATTGCCTTCGGTGGCACAGGAAGAAAGTAGTGCGGCAAGGCTGAATAATAACATGGAATGTACGTTTATCTTCATATTTTGTCTTTTAAGTTTGAGACAAAAGTAAGAAGCATTCGAGTACTAAATAGGGAAAAAGCTGGCACAGTTCCGGCAGGAAAAAATCGGGTTTATTTATCAGGACTACAGTCTTTTTCCGGAATATACGGCATATGAAAATGTACTGCTTCCGCTAAAGATTGCACACCAGGCGGTGGATAAGGAGCAGCTGGAGCGGCTCTTTGAAGAACTGGGAATTACGGACTGCAGGGAGCGGTATCCCGATGAAATGTCCGGCGGACAAAAACAGCGTGTGGCAATTGCAAGGGCGCTGGTTACAAGACCGGCGGTGCTTTTTGCCGATGAACCGACCGGAAATTTAGATGCAGAAAATGCAGAAAGCGTGGCGGCGATTTTATCAAGAGCGTCTATGCGGTACGGACAGACGATTGTCATGGTTACGCATGACAGGCAGATGGCAGATTATGCCGACAGAATACTTTCTATGGAAAATATTGTGGCGTGCATGAAATGATTGCATTTGACGGTATGGGTGTGTATAATGAAAATGTACAGCAATATATAGTAAATAATGGATATGCTATAAATGCATAGGCAATTGTTAAGAATCATTTGTAGATTTTTTTACTTTTGCGGAAGAAAACAAAGATGTAAGGAGGACAAGCGATGAGAGGTCATATGAAAAAATGTATCAGAAAAGTCGCCGCTGCGGTATTAAGTGCAGCACTTCTGGTTACATCGGAAAGTCCCGCATTTGCGCAAAACATACAGCAGACCGCGGTACCGGCAGATGTAATAACAGAGCAAAGCAGGCTGGAAGACGGCATTGCACAGACAGGTTATATTTCGGACAGCTTTTCTGAAAAAAGGCAGGAAGTACAAAAAGAGGATACAGAAGGACTGTTAAAATCAGCAGCAGAACAATTACCGGGACAATACCGGACGCAGCAGCTGCCGGCGGTCAGAAATCAGGGAGGTTATGGAACATGCTGGGCATTTTCAACGATTGCATGCATGGAAATCAATCTGATGAAAAAAGGTTACGGGGAAACGGATTTGTCGGAATTGCAACTGATTTATTTTGCAACGCATTCTGTGAAGGATAAGCTGGGCGGACTGACAGGTGATGATTACGTGTATACGGATACAGATATAAATTATCTGATGCGTGGCGGAAATTATGAGATGGCGGTTAATACGCTGTCAGACTGGCTTTCAGCGGCAAGTGAGGAAAGCGCACCGTATGAAACGGCAGCCGATGTACTGGATACAGGACTTTCGGATGAACTTGCTTATGCAGATGTGGCGCATTTACAGAATTATAGAAGCTATAATTTGCAGAATATGGAAGATGTAAAACAGGCTGTGATGGATTATGGTGCAGTCGGAATCAGTTATTATGCATATACATATTCAGGGTTTGCCAGCAATCAGTATTATAATGCAGATACAGCCGGATATTATTGTTATGACGAACAGACAACCAACCATGCAGTCACTGTTGTAGGCTGGGATGATGATTATCCGGCACAGAATTTCCCGACAGCACCGGAGGGAAATGGAGCATGGATAGTCCGTAACAGCTGGGGAAGTGATTTTGGCGAGGACGGATATTTTTATATTTCATATTATGATCAAAGTCTTTCCGGTTCAGCAGTGGCATTTGAAGCAGAACCTGCGGATAATTATGATAATAATTATCAATATGACGGAAGTGCATTTGCAATGATGACAGGAAAGCAGCAGTTTAAGGCGGCAAATGTATTTACCGCAAAAGCCAATGAGAATGGCACAGAGCAGATTGCGGCAGCATCTTTTGAGGTTATGGCAAAACAGATGGATTATACCGTCAGTATTTACACCGGTCTTACAGATGTGGACAATCCTGAAAGCGGCGAGTTAAAAGCACAAAAAAGCGGCTCTTTTTCAAGCGGCGACAAGGATAATCTTTTAAAGACGGTTGCGTTTGACGAACCGGTAACAGTAAATCAGGGAGAGATATTTTCAGTAGTAGCAGCATTTGCCGGTTCGGGCGGTCAGTCAGTTATGCTTTATTATGACTGTGCCAGAACATTAAACGGAATTCAGGCCAATTGTGCTGCACAGCCGCATCAGAGTTATATTTATCTGAATGAATATTATGGCTGGAGCGACTATGGAAATACTAATAATACAAACTTCAGAATTAAGGCATTTACAAATAACGTTGCAGAACCGGACACAGCAGTAACGGCGGTGAAGTTAAATAAGCATGCATTGGAACTGAACTGGCAGCAGAGTGAGCAGCTTACGGCAGAGGTGCTGCCTGAAAATGCTGCCAATAAAAATGTAATTTGGACATCTTCGGACAGTGGTGTGGCAGAAGTGTCACAGGAAGGTGTGGTTACAGCCAAAGGTGCCGGAAGTGCGGTGATTACAGTTGAAACAGAAGACGGGAAAATGCAGGACAGCTGTACGGTTACAGTAAAGAAACCGATTACAGATATAAAGATTACAGGAACAGGAGAACTTAAAGCCGGAGATAAAGCGGCATTATCGGTTGTCATTCTTCCGCAGGATACAACAGATGATACAACTGTTGTGTGGACAAGCTCGGATACCAATATTGCAGCAGTTGATCAAAACGGTCTTGTCATGGCACTTTCAAAAGGAACGGTTACAATTACCGCAAAAGCAGGAACACATACGGCAGAGCATACACTTGTAATAACGCAGGCAGCGCCAAAGCCGACGGAAAGTACAACGGAAGCTACAACAGAAGTGATAAAGCCGACGCAGAAGCCAACGGAAAGTACGACGGAAGCTACGACAGAAGCGCCAAAGCCGACACCAAAGCCGACGGAAGCCACAACAGAAGCAACAAAACCAACAGAAAGTACGACAGAGGTGACAAAGCCATCTGAACAGCCGACGGAAAAGCCAACGCAGAAACCGGACACAGAACCGACAAAGCCTGACACAGAGGAAAAAGTTGTCTATGAAATGCGTCAGGATGCAGAGGGTGTATGGCACTATTATGCAAATGATGTGATTGCTGCAGACTATTGCGGCATGGCGTGCAATGAGTACGGCTGGTGGTACATTCAGAATGGTGATGTTAATTTTACATACACAGGTATGGCGTGTAACGAATACGGCTGGTGGTATTTTAATAACGGGCAGCTGGATCTGACATTTTACGGACTTGCGAATAATGAATATGGAACATGGTTCTATACAAACGGACAGTTAAACTTCGGATTTACGGGAATGCTGATACCGGATGACAGATGGCTCTATGTCCGGAATGGGCAGGTGCTGACAGATTATACGGGAATGGCAGTGAATGATTACGGCTGGTGGTACTTTAAAGATGGCGCAATTGATTTTGTATATACAGGAATGGCAGTAAACGAGTATGGCTGGTGGTATTTTAACAATGGTCTGCTTGATTTAACATTTACGGGTGTCGGCAGTAATGAATACGGCGACTGGTACTTTAAAGACGGAACAATCGCTTTTGATTATTCAGGTACAATTAGCTTTGGCGGACAGGATTATACCGTAACCAATGGATATGCTGTAAAAGCATAAATCTGACAAACTAAGATTGAATTTATAAAAAGACCGGCAGAGGTGCAGCGCATTGCAGCATCTCTGCCGGTTTTTCTATTTAACAAAAAACCTTAACAAAAAACCATGTAATATTTTATTGAAACAGGTTGGATACAATGGTATAATGAAAATAATTAGATATGAAAAAAGTGACATAGACGACACGAGAAAACAGCAGTAAGGAGGAACAACATATGATTCAGGCAATGGTCAAAAAATTGAATGGGAAAAGACTGCGGCAGCGTATTTCATCTGCAATTTTAATAGTTGCAATATTGGTAAGTTTTTCTGGTATTCTTGGAGGAACTGCCATGTTAGTAATGGGTGTCCAGTACAATCACGCATTAACCAATTATGGTTTTTCACAGGGTGATATCGGTAAGATGATGATTACATTTGCAGACACTAGAAGTAACCTGCGGGCGGCAATCGGTTATCAGGATAAGACACTGGTACAGGAAACCTACGAAGCGTATGAAACAAAGAAGCAGGCATGTAAGGATTATGCAGTTATAGTAGAAGAAACAGTTGCTTCCGCTGAAGAACGTAAATTGTATGATCAGATTATGAGCGGTATGGAAGATTATTTTACATCAGCTGATAAGGTAATACAGATGGGTAAAGATGTAACGAATATCGATCAGAGAAATCAGGCACAGCGACTGGCAAAAGATGAAGTGGTACCGAAGTACGAAGCAATTTATGAGAATATGGTACAGCTGCTGGACGCGAATACCAGCGAAGGTAACAAATTGGAAATTAATTTAAAGGTATTAACATATGTCTTACTGGCGGTAGTTGTTCTTATTATTATTGTAGCAATTTTAATCGCAAGGAAGCTGGGCGATGCGCTTGCGTTAAATATTGTAAATCCGCTCGATGCACTGGCAGAACGTTTCAAGACCTTTGCACAGGGTGATTTGACAAGTGAATTTCCGGTAATGGAATCAGAAGATGAAGTATCTGATATGGTTACTGTTGCAAAGGATATGGCAGAGAATCTGTCAGCAGTTATTAAGGATGTTAATTACCGTATGGAACTGATGGCAAAGAATGATTATACAGGTTCGTCTGCAATTCCTGAAAAGTATCTGGGTGATTTTGCAGCCATGAATGATGCAATCCATCAGATGAACGAAGATATGAATGATACAATGCGCCACATTGAAGAAGCTGCCGCTCAGGTATCTATCGGTGCAGGTAACCTTGCAGAGGGGTCACAGAGCCTTGCAGAAGGTTCTACAGACCAGGCCGGTGCAGTTGAAGAATTACTTGCCTCTTTTGCAAGTATTACAGAAGGTGTAGAACATACACATGACAGTGCAAGCGTTTCGTATGATTTATCTGTGAAATATGCAAAAGAAGCAGACAGAAGCCAGCAGGAGATGCAGGCGGTTACGGAAGCTATGCAGCGTATGAGTGAAATGTCTCAGAAGATTGAAAGCATTATCGGTGAAATCGAAGAAATTGCTGAACAGACCAATCTGCTTGCATTAAATGCTTCTATTGAAGCCGCAAGGGCCGGAGAAGCCGGACGCGGATTCGCTGTTGTTGCAACACAGATTGGCAAGCTTGCTGACGAAAGCGCTCAGTCTGCAGTGAATACAAGAGAACTCATTATGAATTCTATTCAGGAAATTGAAAATGGTAACCGTGCCGTAGAGAAGACTTCTAAGACGATTATTGAACTGGTTCAGGGGATTAATGAAGTCGCAGAAAAGTCTAAAGAGCTAGAGGAGCTTTCAGAAACACAGACAGAACAGATGAAGCAGGCTGAAGCCGGTGTTAATCAGATTTCAGAGGTTGTACAGAGCAATGCCGCTATTGCGGAAGAATCTTCTGCAACAAGTGAAGAGCTTTCAGCAGAATCTATTTCACTGAACGAACTTGTACAGCAGTTTAAGCTGAAAAAGTAATTTTTGACACTGATATCAGAATATGCTAGCATTTAAAAATGCGTAGACACGCAGTGAAAGCATACAGAACAGATAAGCGTGAAGTCATGAAAAATGGACTTCGCGCTTTTTTGCACAGATGTTTGCTTTCGCTCAGAAAAGGAGAAATGCGAAAATCCATAAATCAAAGATTTTCGCATAACAGAATTGTGCCGCAGGCATCACAATTCTGAATTTATTGCAGGACTGAATAAATTCAGTCCGCGGTTCCTCCGACATAAATGTCTGCGGAAATGAGGAAAGTATGTATATTATAGCGGGGCTGGGAAATCCCGGCACACAGTATATGGGAACAAGACACAATGCAGGATTTTCTGTGATAGATGCGCTGGCAGATCAATATAATATTAGCGTAGACACACAAAAACACAAAGGGATGATTGGCAAGGGCATGATTGAGGGAGAAAAGGTCATTCTTGTAAAGCCGATGACATATATGAATCTGTCCGGGGAATGTATCCGTGAAGTCATGGATTATTATAAGGCGGATATCGACGATTTAATTGTTATTTTTGACGACATCAGCTTAGAACCGGGCAAACTGCGTCTGCGGGCAAAGGGAAGCGCAGGCGGACACAACGGTATTAAGAGTATTATCGCACAGCTTGGCAGTGACCGGTTCAAGCGTGTTAAGTTCGGTGTCGGTGACAAACCGAAGGGCTGGGACCTTGCAGACTGGGTACTCGGAAAATTCCCGGCAGATTTATACGATACACTGCGGGAGGCCAATCAGAGAGCCTGCGAAGCGGTTGCCTGTATCATGACAGAGGGTATTACCGGTGCGATGAATAAATTTAATGGATGAAATAAAAATTGTAGAATAGAGGAAGTATGAAAACATTTTTTGAGCCTGTGCAGGGGATGGCAGGGATAGAAGAAATTAAAAAGTCTTTTAGCCGGCTGGGGCATGCGGTAATGGTCAGCGGCTGCATTGACACGCAGAAAGCACATCTGCTGGAAGCACTCGGGGAGCAGTATCCAATCCGGGTCGTGATTACTAGCGATGAGGTCAAGGCAAGACAGCTTCGTGAGGATTGTCTCTTTTTTGATAAGAGCAGTATTTACTATCCTGCCAAGGATTTTATCTTTTACAGCGCCGATGTGCATGGCAACCAGCTTGCGGGAGAGCGGCTTGCATGCATTTACAAAATCATTCAGGCGCAGAAGCATATCAGTGAAGACAGTATTTCAAACGGTAAAACAGAAGGCATACAGCCGGAAAACCAAAATGCGGCGGGACTTACGGTTGTGACAACGATTGACGGCTGTGCTGATTTGCTCGTTCCGCTTGAAAAATATAAAAATGCCACGATTTCATTTGAAAAAGGACAGGTCCTTGATTTAGAAGCGCTTTCAAAAGAACTGGTACAGATTGGCTATGAGCGATGTGCGATTGTGGACGGACAGGGCAAATTTGCAGTGCGCGGCGGTATTATCGACATTTTCCCGTATACGGAAGAAACACCGGTGCGCATTGAGTTGTGGGACGATGAGGTGGATTCAATCCGTTTGTTTGACGTGGAGAGCCAGCGTTCCATTGAAAAGATTGAGCGGTTTGAAGCTTTTCCGGCGACAGAATGCCTGTTAAGCGAAGAAGAAATTGCGCGCGGCAGGGAAAAGTTACAGGAAGAACTGGCAGGACAGCTGACCGCCTTTGGTAATGATAAGAAGAAAAAGACGGCAGAGGATATTGAGAAATGCAACCGTATCCGCAGAAATGTGGCAGATATGGAGCGTACCGGTGATTACAGCAAGGCATTGCGGATGTTTGCAGAGGAACTGACCGGATTTTTAAGCTATTTTCCAAAGGAAGACACGCTGTTTGTATTAGATGAGCCAAACCGCTTAAATGAGCGCATGAAACTTATTTTATATGAATATACGGAAAGTATGAAAAACCGTCTGGAGGGCGGATACATTCTGCCGGGACAGACCGATATGATTCACGGGATTGAAAGCATTTATGCGGGACTTGAAAAGAAACGTACCCTGCTGTTGTCGGCGCTGGATTACAAGCCGGAAAAATTTGCCGTGGCGGAATATGTGCGCATTGATACCCGCAGTATCAGTCCGTACCACAACAGCTTTGAGTATCTTGCGGACGATTTAAAAAAATATAAGCGTTCGGGGTATAAGAGTATTCTGGTGTGCAATTCGAGAACGCGTGCGGCGAGAATTGTGCAGGATCTGGCGGATCTGGGGCTGACGGCGTATTTCAGTGAAGATTTTGAAAATGAAATGCTTGAAGGCACGATTATGGTCACTTACGGCAGTCTGCACAAGGGCTTTGAGTATCCGCTTCTGCGGTTTGTCGTGATTGCGGAAAATGATATTTTTGCAAGCAGGCAGAAAAAACGTGAAAAGAAGAAAAAGTATGACGGAAAGTCGATAGCCGGTTTTAACGAACTGAATATCGGCGATTTTGTCGTGCATGAAAGTCACGGACTGGGTGTGTATAAGGGTATTGAAAAAATTACGGTCGAGGGCGTGGAAAAGGATTATATCAAGATTGAATACGCCGGAAACAGTAACCTTTATGTGCTGGCGACACAGCTTGACCGTTTACAGAAATATGCGGCGGCGGATACAGAAAAGAAGCCGAAGCTCAATAAGCTGGGGACACAGGAGTGGAATAAAACAAAATCCAAGGTACACGGTGCGGTTGAAGAAGTGGCAAAGGATCTGGTTGCGCTGTATGCGGCGCGGCAGAAGGAAAAGGGCTATCAGTTTGGACCGGATACCGTATGGCAGAGGGAATTTGAAGAAATGTTTCCGTATGAGGAAACGCAGGATCAGCTGACGGCGATAGAAGACACCAAGCGTGATATGGAAAGTACCCGCATTATGGACCGTTTAATCTGCGGTGATGTCGGCTATGGCAAGACTGAAGTCGCAATCCGTGCGGCATTTAAAGCGGTACAGGAGGGCAAGCAGGTGGCATATCTTGTGCCGACAACCATTCTTGCCCAGCAGATTTACAACACCTTTGAACAGCGGATGAAAAATTTTCCGGTGACGGTGGCACAGCTGTCAAGCTTCCGTACAAGCAAGGAAATCAAGGAAAGTATTTCCGAATTAAAAAAAGGTTTTGTAGATATTGCAATCGGTACACACAGACTGTTATCCAAGGATGTGGAGTTTAAGGACCTGGGACTGTTGATTATTGATGAGGAACAGCGTTTTGGTGTAACCCATAAGGAAAAAATTAAGAAATTAAAAAATGATGTGGATGTTATGACGCTCAGTGCGACCCCGATTCCTAGAACACTGCATATGAGCCTTGTCGGTATCCGTGATATGAGTGTACTGGAAGAACCACCGACAGACCGCGTGCCGATACAGACCTTTGTAACAGAGCATAACGATGAAATGATCCGGGAGGCGATTCACAGAGAGCTGGCAAGAAACGGGCAGGTGTATTATGTATACAATCGTGTCCGCAGCATTGACGAGGTGGCGGCGCACATTGAGGAACTGGTACCGGAGGCCAATGTCGCCTATGCACACGGGCAGATGGAAAAACGTATGCTTGAAAAAATCATGTACGAATTTATCAACGGAGAAATTGACGTCTTAATTTCAACCACGATTATCGAAACCGGTGTGGATATTTCAAATGTCAATACCATGATTATCGAAGATGCGGATAAATTCGGGCTTTCACAGCTTTACCAGTTACGCGGGCGTGTCGGACGAAGCAGCAGAACGTCCTATGCATTTTTACTGTACCGCAGGGACAGAATGCTCACGGAAGTGGCAGAGAAACGTTTAAGTGCGATTCGTGAATTTTCGGATTTCGGCTCAGGATTTAAAATTGCGATGAAAGACCTTGAAATCCGTGGCGCGGGAAATGTGCTTGGACGCTCCCAGCATGGGCATATGGCGGCGGTCGGATATGATTTGTACTGTAAAATGCTCAATCAGGCGGTGAATGATTTGAAGGGAATTAAGAATGAATACGGTTTTGAAACAAATGTGGATTTGAATGTAGATGCATTTATTCCGTCTTCTTATATTAAGAGCGAATATCAGAAGCTGGATGTTTACAAGCGGATTGCGGGTATTGAAAGCGAGGAGGAATTGTCGGATATGTGTGACGAACTCGGCGACCGTTACGGCAGTCTGCCGGCAAGCGCTGCTAATCTTTTAAATATTGCACTGATTAAGTCTATGGCACACAAAATCGGCATTACCGAGATTCAGGGCGGAACGGACGAAGCACCGGGGGTATCGCAGTGGCGGACGGTCATGAAGATTTATCCGAAAGCGGACATTCAGGGGGATAAAATCGAAAATTTCGTAGCCGGATACGGCGGTGCGGTGCGGTTTATCAGCAGTCCGGAACCGAAATTTGTCTGGAGGGTGACAAAGAAGAAATTCAGCAATGCGCAGGAATATCTGGCAGGCTTAAAAGCCCTGGTAAAGGATATGCAGCAGCTGACGTAAATCGGTTATAAAGCATTTTGGCAAGGATTCTTCTGAAAGGGGTTTGCATTTTGAAAAAAGTGTGCTATAATACGTTAAAGTTTAACGCTTTAAAGTGAAAAATAAAACAAAAGCAGATATTGGAGGAAAAGGAAATGGAACAGAAGGGCGAATTAATTTCTTACAGACCGGATATTAAGGTCGTTGATTGTACAATCAGAGACGGAGGATTGGTCAACAATTTTTATTTTGACGATGAATTTGTAAGAAATTTATATACCGCCAACGTGGCAGCAGGTGTAGAATACATGGAGTTCGGTTATAAGGCTTCAAAGGAAATTTTTGACGTTAAGGAATTCGGCAAGTGGAAGTTCTGTGATGAGCAGGATATCCGTGATATTGTCGGTGATAACAACACCGATTTAAAGATTTCCGTTATGGCAGATGTCGGACGTACCGATTATAAAAAAGATATTATTCCAAAGACAGACAGCGTGATTGACATGATTCGTATTGCTACTTATATTAATACAATTCCGGCGGCAATCGAGATGATTCATTACTGTGCGGAGATGGGCTATGAAACCACGATTAATATTATGGCAGTTTCCACAGCGGCAGAATCTGAGCTGGATTTGGCACTGGATTTACTGGCACAGAGCGAGGTCGGCACGATTTATCTGGTTGACAGCTATGGTTCTTTATATCCGGAACAGATCCGCAGACTGGCGGATAAGTATTTGAAGGTTGCAGAAAAATACGGCAAGAAGGTCGGTATCCATGCACACAACAACCAGCAGCTTGCATTTGCAAATACGATTGAAGCCTGCACCGTAGGTGTCAGCTATCTGGATGCAACGATGAGCGGCATGGGACGCGGTGCAGGAAACTGCAACATGGAACTGCTGTTAGGCTTCCTTAGAAATCCGAAGTACAGTTTGAATCCGGTATTAAAATTTTTACAGAACCAGATGCTTCCGCTAAAGAAGACAGGGCTTGTATGGGGCTGTGATGTACAGTATATGCTGACAGGACAGCAGAATCAGCACCCAAGAACTGCCATTGCGTTTACGGCAGAACAACGTGAAGATTATGCGGCATTTTATCAGTCATTATTAGATCGGGAATAAAATGATGAAACTTCCTAAAAATGCAGAAACTGGGATATTGACTTTCACAAGGTATCGCAGTAAAATAACTGTTAAGAATTGCGTGGAATGAAGTAAAAGATATCATTTCGTAACAATCCGACTAGACGCGAAAGGGAGTAATGAAGATGGAAAAGAAAAATCTTGACTGGGCAAATCTTGGATTCGGTTATGTAAAGACAGATAAAAGATTTGTAGCAAATTATAAAGACGGAGCGTGGGATGACGGAGTCATTACAGATGATGATAAGGTCGTGTTAAATGAGTGTGCAGGTGTACTTCAGTATGCACAGACTTGTTTTGAAGGTTTAAAGGCTTATACAACAGAAGACGGTCATATTGTTATGTTTCGTCCGGACCTCAATGCACAGAGAATGCATGATTCCTGCGAAAGACTGGAAATGCCGCCATTCCCTGTAGACAAGTTTGTACAGGCTGTTGCAGATACAGTAAAGGCAAATGCAGCATGGGTACCGCCATTTGGTTCAGGTGCTACATTATATATCCGTCCGTATATGTTCGGCAGCAATCCGGTTATCGGTGTAAAGCCGGCTGATGAATATCAGTTCAGAATCCTTACAACACCGGTTGGTCCATACTTTAAGGGTGGCGCAAAGCCTCTTACAATCAAGGTATCTGATTTCGATAGAGCAGCACCTCACGGAACAGGTCATATCAAGGCTGGTTTAAATTATGCCATGAGCTTACATGCTATCGTAACAGCACATAAAGAAGGCTACGCAGAAAATATGTACTTAGACCCGGCAACAAGAACAAAGGTAGAAGAAACAGGTGGTGCAAACTTCTTGTTCGTTACAAAAGATGGTACAGTCGTAACACCAAAGTCAAGCAGTATTCTTCCTTCTATTACACGTCGTTCACTCGTATATGTTGCGAAGGAAATCTTAGGACTGAAGGTTGAAGAACGTGAAGTTACACTTGAAGAAGTAAAGGATTTTGCAGAATGTGGTCTTTGCGGTACAGCAGCTGTTATCTCACCGGTTGGTAAGATTGTTGACCATGGTAAGGAAATCTGCATGCCAAGCGGTATGGAAAAGATGGGTCCTACAATCCAGAAGCTGTATGATACTTTAACAGGTATCCAGATGGGCAAGCTCGAAGCACCTAAGGGCTGGATTTATACAGTAGAATAATTCGTCTAATGATTTTATCATGAATTTTGTTGATACGGTTTTGTGATAAAGTGTTAAAAAGCAGATAGAGAGCAGATACAGAAGGAATTTTTGTGTCTGCTCTTTTTGTATCAAAGTGGCTTTGTCAGGACGGAGGAAAATGGTTTTAAATACTATTTGTATAGTGTAAAAAATATATTGACAAGGTTTATTATATGAAGTATATTATATACATCAACAATATTTATAAATATTGTTGAATGATGAATAAAATGCGAAAGAAAGGGGCGATGCGATTGCCAAAAAGCACAACAAAATTAAAACAGTATTTTCCGATGATTCGTGAGCGGGAGGATATTGAAAGAGAAATCCGCGAGAATCCAAAACTTTTAGAAAAATATCGGGAATGGGACGAAGAACAGCAGGAAGAATTTTTAGATTACTGCACAGGGGTCAAAGGCGTGAAAGTTTTATATGATGCCTTCTTTAAAGAAATAATGAATCCCGAAAACACACCGGAGCGGCTCAACGAATTACTATCCCTTTTATTGGGGCAGAGTGTTACGATAAAAAGAGTGCTTCCGGGAGATTCTACAAGGCTAGCCGATGAACAGTCGCTGTTGATTATGGACATCTTAGTGGAACTTGCTGATACCAGTCTTGCAAATGTCGAAGTCCAGAAAATCGGATACAGCTTTCCGGGACAGCGGAGTGCGTGCTATTCCTCGGATTTACTGCTCAGACAGTATAAAAGGGTCAAAGGCGAAAAGAAAA
>OJNJ01001492.1_pt1 | contig 13259 bp, 7 predicted proteins | sample 1597491 | NCBI WGS metagenome assembly OJNJ01 (sample SAMEA2452132, study PRJEB22498) | human gut metagenome | biome: human feces; feature: human gut; material: feces | place: Australia | collected 2012 | reverse complement strand
CCTGTGGATCCTTCTTGTCTGCAACAAGGCTCTCAGTTGTGAGCACCATTGAAGCAACAGAAGCTGCGTTCTGGAGAGCTGAACGTGTAACCTTAGTAGGGTCAACGATACCTGCAGGTATCATGTCAACATACTCAGAAGTATAAGCGTTGAAGCCGTAGCCGACCTTTCTTGAACGGATTATCTTGTCTATGATAACGCTGCCCTCAAGACCTGCGTTCACAGCGATCTGTCTAACTGGTTCTTCAAGAGCCTTGTAAACGATCTGAGCGCCTGTCTTTTCGTCACCGCTGAGCTTGTCAACGAGCTTCTTAACTGCTGGCATAGCGTTGATAAGAGCTGTTCCGCCGCCTGCTACGATACCCTCTTCAACAGCTGCCTTTGTAGCTGCCAGAGCGTCCTCGATCCTCAGCTTCTTCTCTTTCATTTCTACCTCAGTTGCAGCGCCGACCTTGATAACAGCTACGCCGCCTGAAAGCTTAGCAAGTCTTTCCTGAAGCTTTTCTCTGTCGAAATCAGAAGTTGTGTTCTCGATCTGTGACTTGATCTGACCAACTCTTGCCTTGATATCGTCGCTGTTGCCAGCACCGTCAACAATGATAGTGTTCTCTTTCTGAACGACTACCTGTCTTGCTCTGCCCAGCTGCTCCATAGTTGTTTCGCTGAGTTCAAGACCAAGTTCAGATGAAATTACCTGACCGCCTGTGAGGATAGCGATATCCTGAAGCATTTCCTTTCTTCTGTCGCCAAAGCCAGGAGCCTTTACAGCTACGCAAGTGAATGTGCCTCTCAGCTTGTTTACGATAAGAGTTGAAAGAGCCTCGCCCTCAACGTCCTCGGCAATGATAAGGAGCTTCTTGCCAGCCTTTACGATCTGCTCGAGAAGTGGAAGAATTTCCTGAATGTTAGAGATCTTCTTATCTGTGATAAGAATGTAAGCGTCATCAAGGACAGCTTCCATTTTATCTGTATCTGTTACCATGTAAGGTGCGATATATCCTCTGTCGAACTGCATACCCTCAACAACTTCGCTGTAAGTTTCAGCAGTCTTTGACTCCTCAAGAGTGATAACGCCGTCAGCAGTTACCTTTTCCATAGCCTCGGCGATAAGCTTACCGATATTCTCATCAGCGGCAGAAACAGCACCTACTCTAGCTATCTCATCAGAGCCTTCTATCTTCTTTGAGTTAGCGACTATAGTTTCAACAGCAGTATCTACAGCCTGATCCATACCTTTCTTAAGTACCATTGGATTAGCACCTGCTGCGATATTCTTCATACCCTCTCTAACAAGAGCCTGAGCAAGCAATGTAGCTGTTGTTGTACCGTCACCGGCAGCGTCGTTAGTCTTAGTAGCGACTTCCTTTACAAGCTGTGCGCCCATGTTCTCGAATGGATCGTCAAGCTCGATCTCCTTAGCTATAGTAACACCGTCGTTTGTTATAAGAGGAGCACCGTACTTCTTATCAAGAACTACATTTCTGCCCTTAGGTCCCAGTGTTATCTTAACAGTGTTTGCGAGCTTGTCGATACCGCTCTGCAAAGCTTTTCTTGCGTCTTCGCCAAAAATTATATCCTTAGCCATTGTAAATTACCTCCGTTTATATACTATTTAAAATGCAGTGAAATTAGTCAACAACTGCGAGAATGTCGTCCATTTTAACGATAATGAACTCTTCACCGTCCAGCTTAACATTAGTACCGCTGTACTTAGATATAAGCACCTTGTCACCCTTATTAACGCCCATAGTAACGTCCTTTTTACCAGGGCCTACAGCTATTACCTCTGCGGCCTCAGGCTTTTCCTTAGCTGAGCCTGTGAGAATGATACCACTCTTTGTGGTTTCCTCAGCCTCTGTCATCTTAACTACAACTCTGTCCTGCAATGGTTTGATCGCCATGATAAGTTCCTCCTTTTATGATACCTTTTAATATGCTAAATTAGGATCCTTCGTGGTCGCACCTATGTTTTCAGCACTCTCACGATCGGATTGTTAGCACTCAGTCTTTCTGAGTGCTAATTATATTTTAGCACCTTTTTCGCAAAATTCAAGTCATTTAAGGTCATTTATGTGATTTTTGTAGGGTTGCACAATATCTATCAGGCTAAAAATTAGTTTCAGAAGCATATTGTACAATTCATTGTGGAGTATTGCAGGTCTGAAATCAGATTTTCGGGTGGGGATAAATGCGGGCGGTCGGAGATCGCACCTACATGATTGATATGTTGCCATAATTTTATACATTTTATCCGTTTTATATTCAATTTTCAAGCTTCAAACAAGGTGCAGGAAGTGCTTTTCTGTGCGATCAGAACCTCTCATCGTGTTCACCTAACTCACGTTGACAAAATGTTTCCTCATACACTGCTACCTTGCAGGATATTCGATTTGGGATAATACCCTTATACTTATCCCGAAAAATGGGTGCTTTGTTGCATAAAAAATGCAACAATTGCAGAAATGTTGCCAAATTAAAACATAAATCATTTGTTTGCACAAGTTTAGTTGTCAAAATTTGTGCAGTTATTACACAAAATTATTACAGAAATATTGATGAAAATACGAGAAAAAATAGTGTGTCTATGCAGTTATCCCACAATTTTAATATATATCAATATATGCAATTTTGATAAAAAACAGTTGACAAACGGGTGCGATTTGGTGTATTATTGTATTGTAATCGTTTAATCGTTAAGATCAAACAATAATATATTCGGAGGTCAAAATTATGGCAGAGTATTTTAAGGATATTCCAAAGATCAAGTATGAGGGTGTAAACTCAACTAATCCCCTCTCTTTTAAGTATTATAACCCAGATGAGGTTGTAATGGGCAAGACTATGAGAGAACAGCTCAAGTTCGCTCTTTCATGGTGGCACACAATGGGCGGCGACGGCACTGATATGTTCGGCTGCGGCACTACTGACAAGACTTGGGGCGAGGCTGCTCCTGAGGCAAGAGCTAAGAAGAAGGTCGATGTTGCTTTCGAGATAATGGACAAGCTTTCTATCGACTATTTCTGCTTCCATGACCGTGACCTTTCTCCTGAGTACGGCGATCTCGGCACCACTAACGCAAAGCTTGCTGAGGTAGTTGACTACATAGCTGAAAAAATGGCTGCTGACCCTACTAAGAAGCTTCTTTGGGGTACTGCTAAGTGCTTCGATCACCCAAGATATATGCATGGTGCAGGCACATCACCTTCTGCTGATGTTTTCGCTTATGCGGCTGCTCAGATCAAGAACGCTGTTGACGCTACTATCAAGCTTGGCGGTAAGGGCTACGTTTTCTGGGGCGGAAGAGAAGGATATGAGACTCTTCTGAACACAAACATGGGTCTGGAGCTTGACAACATGGCAAGACTTATGAAGCTGACTGTTGATTATGCTCGTTCAAAGGGCTACACTGGTGATTTCTACATCGAGCCAAAGCCAAAGGAGCCTACAAAGCATCAGTATGATTTCGATACAGCTACAGTTCTCGGTTTCCTGAGAAAATATGGTCTTGACAAGGACTTCAAAATGAACATTGAGGCTAACCACGCTACACTTGCACAGCACACTTTCCAGCACGAGCTGAGAGTTGCAAGAGATAACGGTGTATTCGGTTCTATCGACGCCAACCAGGGCGACCCACTGCTCGGTTGGGATACAGACCAGTTCCCTACAAACGCTTATGACGCTACACTTTGTATGTACGAAGTTCTCAAGGCAGGCGGCTTCACAAACGGTGGTCTGAACTTTGACGCTAAGGCAAGAAGAGGCTCATACACAATGGAAGACATTTTCCTGAGCTATATTGCAGGTATGGACACATTTGCACTTGGTCTTAAGGCTGCTGCAAAGATCATTGAGGACGGCAGACTTGACAAGTTCGTTGATGACAGATATGCAAGCTGGACAACAGGCATTGGTGCAGACATCATTGCAGGTAAGGCTGACATGGAGAGCCTTGAGAAGTATGCAGTTGAGAAGGGCGAAGTTACTGACTCACTTTCAAGCGGCAGACAGGAATATCTGGAGAGCGTACTCAATCAGATCATGTTCAATCTTTAAGCAGGGGCGTGCCCCTGCACCCATATCCGCTATCATTCGTGGTAGCGGATTTTTTTATCGCCGCCCATATCATTTTTTACGCTGTGATAAAATATGAAAGCGTGCCCCTGCACCCATATCCGCTATCATTCGTGGCAGCGGATTTTTTTATCGCCGCCCATATCTTTTTTTACGCTGTGATAAAATATGAAGGCGTGCCCCTGCACCCATATCCGTTATCATTCGTGGCAGCGGATTTTTTGTACAAAAAAAGAGCGGAGTTCTTTGCTCCGCTCTTTGCTTTTTTTCATTACTTTTCTTTTCTTGAGAGTTCCTGCAGCTCCTGCTCATACTGTGAGAAGCCCTCCACAGACTTCATAAGCTCGTCCTCAACGTGCTCTTCATGATTATCCTTAAACACAAACTTCAGGAATACCGGTGTGATTATCGTTGTTGCAACCACCATGATGATGATAGGTGCGAAAACCTCATCGCCCATAAGTCCAAGCTTCTGTCCTTTAGCCGCTACTATAAGTGCGACCTCGCCTCGTGAGATCATACCCATTGCTATCTGCAAGCTTTCCTGATTTGTATACTTACAAACCTTTGCGCCTAGTCCGCAGCCTATTATCTTTGTGATTATTGCCACAGCAAGGAGCAAAACTGTAAACAGCACCATTTTGCCGCTCATGTTGATACCGTTCATTGTAAGACCGATGCTTGCAAAGAACACTGGTGAAAGGAACATATACGAAAGTGTTTCAAATCTGTTTGAGATATACTTTACGTCCTTTTCGCTTGAAATTGCAAGACCTGCAACAAATGCGCCTGTGATATCTGCTACGCCGAAAAGCTCTGCTACATACGCCATGAGCAGGCAGAAAACGAAGGAAATGATAACGTGACGTCTAAGGTCTTTTTTATCTCTTTTTCTCCACTTCGTGAACACAACATGGTAAACGACTGTACAGCCGATAGCCACTGCAAAGAACGCTACTATCTTAATAAGAACTGTTGCAACGTGAACGCTTGTATCTGCAAGGCTTGTGATAAGGGTCAATGCGATGATACCAAGGATATCGTCTATGATAGCCGCACCGAGAATGGCATTACCTGCTCTTGTAGAGAGTTTGCCAAGCTCTTTCAGAGTTTCTACTGTGATAGAAACTGATGTTGCAGTAAGCACAACGCCTATGAAGAGGTGCTGCAGGAATGGTGAGCAGGCGAGCTTATCGCCCTTGCCTACGCCCATTGCAGCGGCAAGTCCAAGTCCGCCGAACATTGGTACGATAACGCCAAGAAGAGCGATTATGAATGACGCTTTACCAGTCTTTTTAAGCTCCTTAACGTCTGTTGTAAGTCCTGCAGTGAACATCAGCACGATAACGCCAATTTCTGACAGCTCTGAAATGAACTCAGTTTCTTTTACAACATTAATAACGGCAGGTCCGAGTATTACGCCCGCCAACAACGCACCGACTACCTGCGGCAGCTTCATTTTCTTTGTTACAAGTCCGAGAATTTTGGTCGAAAGCAGTATAAGTGCAATAAACAATATGTAGCTGTATTCTTCCATGATTTTACTTCCTTTCCACGCCGCCATTATATGACGTTAATGCGTAAAAATAACGATTTACAGCATTTTACTCTCTGCAAATCGTCATTGATTTTCCGTATCTTATTATAGCATTATGCCGCACTATAGTCAACAGACAGCACAATTTGTTCACAAAAAAGAGCAACAAAAAAGAGCCGCAAAAGTCGGCTCTTTTTGTGATTATTTTATCAAAGTTTGTTTATACAGCTTTTTTGCCGTTAGGGAATATCTTATCCTCGCAGATACCTGCCATTTTCTCTATAGCAGGCTGTATATCCAGCCACAGTCCACAGCCGTCGTCCTGACCGCTTGTTTTCCATGCAAACACGCCGTTCCAGCCATTGTTGTAAGCGTCCTCATAAGCTGAGGTGATGTCGAAATCGCTGTCGCTTGCAACGGCTGGGCATTCGCCTATAACGCAAGGCTTTGTACCGTCAAGGCCAAAGTCTGTTGGAGATTCGCTGAAAGGATATCCCCACATTCCCTGCATCCAGGTGTACCAATGAGTTGAATAGAAGTCAACATAGGCAAGGCTCTTGTCATACTTATCACCGCTCAAAACGTCCTGAAGCTCGCTGTCGGATATTTTGTTGCCCTGCTGGCTGTCGGAGTTATACTTTATCATACCCATGCCCACGGTTACGAGAACGTCTGAATTTGCATGGATAGCTGCGGCTGCCTTTGCATAATACTGCTCCAGATAGAGCCAATCAAGCTTGCCGCACTCTTCATTTTCAACTATCCAGTCAGGCTCGTTACAAAGGTCCACAGACCAGAAATAGTCGCTCTTGCCATATCTTTGAACGAGAGGAACTATATAGTTATCTACAAACATATCTGTCTTGTCGCTGTCCTGAATGAGCGTTCTCCAAGCCTGATAATTCTGGTTCTGATCCTTGAAGTTATCGAAGGACTGAACTGTTGCCATTATATAGATCTGATACTGCTCTGCAAGATAGAACAGATTGTCAAGGTCCTCCCAATGAGCTGTTGTTGCACCGTCAAATGTACCGTCTGCTGAGATAGCCATACCAACGTCGCCGTTGCAGATTATCCAGATCCTTGCGGCATTTACGCCTGAATTGTGAAGCTTCTGGAAATGATCCTGCCAAAACTCAAAATTAAAGCCTCCGCCAAAGTCGTTCCACTTATCCCATGGAGCGTTCACTCCATTGAGCCAAAGCTCCTTGTCGCCCACCATGAATTTTGTTCCGTCGATCTTGACTTTCGCTGAGCCGTCGGTCGTTGTTGCATAATCCTTTTCAGGCATTGCAGTTTCCGAAACAACGGCAGAGCTGTTGTTTGATTTGCTTTCAGCCTTTGAGCTTGAGGAATTATCTCCGCAGCCCACGGTCGAAACAAGCATCAGCACTGCAAGTGATGATGCAAGCCACTGTTTAACTTTCATAAAATATACCTTTCCTTTCTTTGGACTAAAGTTCTGAACACATTTGATTATAGCACAATACTGCTCCATTTTCAATAGCAAGATCTGATTTTTTTGCAGATAATATCCTCTAAAATTTTAACATTGTATAATTATATTAACTCAAATAAATTGGCACTTTTTCATATAGTGATTAAAAATATGAACATTTGAGGTTTATACACAAAAAGAAGGTAGGTTATTTGTTTAATAAGCGTATTCTAATTTGAACAGAGATGTGGTATAATGAAAGACACTGATGAGGTTAATATTTTATATATGAAAGGACGGGAAAGAATGAAATCAGTATCAAAAAGATACCTGAGCTTTATTTTATCTCTTTTAATGGCAATGACCATATTTATTGGTCTTGACCTTGGGGATATAAATGCGCAGGCATTGTCGGGAGATACTCTTAAAAACGCTGACACGGAAGCCATACTTGAGGATATGGGTCTGGGCTGGAATTTGGGCAACTCTCTTGACGCAACAGGCGGTTCAGGTCTTGACACGGAAACATCGTGGAGCAATCCTAAAACAACTCAGGCTCTTATAGACAAGGTAAAGTCTTTAGGCTTCAACACAGTGAGAGTGCCTGTTTCTTGGGGCAAGCACGTATCGGGTGACAACTACACTATCGACTCAGCATGGCTTGCAAGAGTAAAGGAAGTTGTTGACTACTGCTACAAAAACGATATGTATGTAATTCTCAACATTCATCATGACACAAAGTCTTCTGCAAGCGCCTCGGGAGCAGGATATTATCCAAGGTCTTCTGCATATTCAAGCTCTGAGAAATTTGTTACGAGCGTATGGTCACAGGTGTCAGAATATTTCAAGGATTATGACTATCATCTTATATTTGAAACCCTTAACGAGCCTCGGCTTATTGGCACAGGCTATGAGTGGTGGTTCAACAAGTGGAGCATTCCGTCAGAGGTAAAGGACGCTATAGACTGCATTAACAAGCTCAATCAGAAGGCTGTTGACACCATAAGAAACACAGGCTCAAACAACAGGGGCAGACTTATCATGTGTCCCGGTTACGACGCTTCCTTAGACGGGGCAACTGTTTCAGGCTTCAAGCTTCCTACAGATATCTCAGGCAACAAAAACCGCATCGCTGTATCAGTTCACGCTTACAGCCCTTACAACTTTGCAATGAATGTTGGTTCAGGCTCTACCTCTACATATACATCTTCTATAAAGAACGAGCTTCGGGACCTTTTCAGCACGCTGAAAAGCAATTTCCGTGACAAGGGTATACCTGTTGTTATCGGCGAGTTTGGCTCAACAGACAAGAACAACACTGCGGAGCGTGTAAAGTGGGCAACAGACTACACTGCGCTTGCAAAAAAGAACAACATTCCATGCGTACTGTGGGACAACAATGCTTTTGCAGTATACAACGGAAGCAGCATTGTTCTCAACAGTGAATATCACGGCTACATAAACAGAAAAAACAACACTGTTACAAGCCCTGCAAAGGACGTTATCGAGGCTCTTATGAAGCCTTACGGCAAAAAAGCAGATCTTAACTGCTCTTCAAGCGTTACCATAGTTGCGGGACAGAGCAAGAACATTGGCGCAAGCTCATCAACAAGCGGTGCTGTTCTCACATACAAAAGCACGACTCCGTCAATATGCACTGTTGACAAGAACGGAAACGTGACCGCTTTCAAGACAGGCACAGGATATGTTACTGTTACGGCTTCTGCAAATGGTTATAACAGCGTTTCAAAGGACGTTAAGATAGTTGTTTCAAAGAAGAGCCTTAACAACGGACTTCTTACGCTTTCAGAAACAAGCTATGTTTACGACGGCACATACAAAAAGCCTGCGGCTACAGTTACGTTTGGCGGCAAGGTGCTTCAGGAAGGCAAGGATTACACTATCTCATACAGAAACAATCTGAACGTTGGCGTTACAACTGTTATTGCGACAGGCATGGGCGACTACACAGGTTACACATCAAAGAACTTCACTATCACAAAGCGTGCAATGGCAGGCGGAACAGTTTCAGTGGCTTCAAGCGTTTCATTCACGGGAAGCAATATTACTCCGTCAGTTACAGTAAAGGTAGCAGGCAGGACGCTTACAAACGGCACTGACTACACAGTTTCATACTCAAACAACAAGAACGTTGGCACGTCAAACGTTTATGTATACGGCAAGGGCAACTATTCAGGCTCTCTGAATGCTAAGTTCGACATTGTTCCTGCAAAACAACAGATACAGAAGCTTGAAACAAGATACAAGGGCTTCTATATTGATTGGGCGCAGAAAGGCTCTGCAACAGGATATGACGTTGAGTATGCAACAAACTCAAAGTTCACTGGTGCTAAGAAAACGACTATAACAAACAACAAGACAGACAAGACCACTGTTTCAAAGCTTTCTGCCAACAAGACATATTATGTTCGTGTTCGTTCTTACACAAACGTAAACGGCAAGGTATACTACGGCGCATGGTCTGATGTAAAGAGCATAAAGACAGCTAACAATGACATCACAAAGGCTTCTGTTTCGGGCATTTCCACAAAGGCGTTCACAGGAAAGGCTATTACACAGAACGTAACTGTAAAAGTCGGAAACACTGTTCTTAAAAACGGCACTGACTACACAGTTTCATACTCCAACAACAAAAAAGTTGGCAAGGCTACTGTAAAGATAACAGGCAAGGGCAAGTATGGCGGAGTTATCACAAAGACGTTCAAGATAAATCCTGCCAAACAGGAGATACAGAAGCTCACTGCTAAGAGCAAGGCATTCTTTGTGGATTGGGCGCAGAAAGGCTCTGCTACCGGATATGAAATTCAGTATGCAACAAACTCAAAGTTCACTGGTGCAAAGAAAGTGGCTATAACAAACAACAAGACAGACAAGACCACTGTTTCAAAGCTTTCTGCCAACAAGAAATACTACGTTCGTGTGAGATCTTACACAACTGTAGGTGGCACAAAGTATTACGGCGCTTGGTCGGCTGTTAAGAATGTGACTACTAAAAAATAAGGCTATATTGGCATAATGAAAATACCGACGGCTCGGGTTGAGCGGTCGGTATTTTTTTGCGATATTTCTCAGTTTGTGGGGAAGCTAGGCGGGCGAACGTTGTTCGCCACTACATGGGGTCGGGGTTTTATCCGTTGGTGCTTGCCACAAAGAAGTATGTTATGTAGGACAGGACGATAAATGCAGAAGAAAGATAGCTCAGGGTGCTGACTATGGCCTTGCAGGGGGCTTTTTCAGAGCGGTTGCAAAGTTCTGTGAAAAGTCCGATATTTATAAGTCCTATGAGCATACATGGGATTATGTATCTGAAATTCATTGTGCAGATAAAAGGATACCTAATACAGAAGTTATAATAGTTGCCTAAGATAGTGGCATAGACCACTGTGAGCATGAGTTTTTCGGTAAATCTTGCGTTAACGGTCTTTACAAAAAGCACTATGAGCATTGCGATGAACGCTATGACCGCAAGAACCAAGGCTATCCAGAAAAGTGCATATGGCACGAGCTTTGCGTTTTCGGGGAAGAAAGTTTCGTTTATGCCCTCGCCAAAAATGGAGTTTTTAAGCATTGCTATGGTGGGGTTATACTCCTTATAGCTTTCACCGCCCCACTGCTCAAAGACTATTTTGATCTGTGAGAAGCTGAAGTCTGTAAGGCGGTGTTTGGCTGTAAGGTCGCCTATATACTGGACGTCGGCATTTGAAAGGCTTGGGACATAGTTTGGTTTTACGCCAAAGCACAGGTAGTTTCTCACGCTCCACCAAAGTCCAAGAGGACAGCATATTACACCGAAAAGGCACATTTGACCCAGGCGGTTTGCCATATTCTTACGATTTTGCACAAGCGCCATAAAGAAAAGTATGGCTACGGCAGGGGCGATAAGCCCTACGGATATTTTTGTCATCATGCCAAGACCGATACAGAGGGCGGCTTTGACGATATTCTTTGCGGTCTGTTCTCTATACCATTTCAGCACGCAATATATTGCTCCCACTGTAAAGCACAGCATGAGAGGGTCGTTATTTATTCCCCCTGACATTAGGACAAGGTATGGATACATACAGCACATACCGAACGGTATGGTCAGGGCTTTGCCTTTAAGGTCAAAGAGCCTTAATATCTTATAGACTGTTATTGTTACGGCACAGACATAGAAGAGGGTCAAGGCTTGTATAGCCTCGCACGCCATATAATACTCTATGCCTATGGAAGTGCAGAATTTCAGCCATACTGCACAGATGATATGATGCAGAGGCGGGTGATAATACTGCCAAAGGGTGGTAGGGTCGAAATTCGGCAGGGCGTTGTTATTATAGATATACTCTATATAGCCTGCGTGACCGCCCTCGCCGCCGAAATACCACACGTCATTTTGTCTTGTATAGATATCTGACATAAAGACATAGGAATAGCGCAGGACAAAGCCTGCTCCTGCCAAGGCAAGGCAGGTGACACGGTCGTGGAACTTTTTATCGTTATTGAGCAACGCGACATACATAACAAGCACGACGCAAAGTCCTGCAAAGCAGATAAAAGCCGCTTTATACTGGGTATGTACGAAATAATTCACTGCCGCAAGGGTCAAAAGGGTCTTGCCTGCAAAGGTCAAAACTGAGCCTGCGGTATGCTTTCCGCTGTCATCGAGCTGTTTCAAAAACCGTCTGAGGTAGAAAAACTCTATTATCATGAAAACGCCACACACAATGACGCCGTTTAAAAACTTATAGCTATAGCTACCAAAGCCTGTGAGTGCAAGGCATATGAACGCTGCAACTATATAAGGGTGACGGCTGAGGGTGCGGAAGATCGCCTCAAGCCGTCTGTCGCTTATGGCTCTTCTGCCCATGTCTTTCCGCAGGGACAGAAGAAGTCCACCTTTCTTTTTGTTCATATTAGTTTCCAGATTTTTCTTCGTGATATTCTTTTTCTGTGTTCACGTTCCAAATATCTTTTCTGCTCTTTTTGCCTGTTTTTATGGCTTCGGCTGTTTCCATGGCGGTGAGCATTGAATGGTCCATATTATTATATCTATGCTGACCGTTTCTGCCAACGCAATAGAGGTTAGGGAAAGTATCGAGGAACTTTATCATGGTATCGAAATGCTTATATGTATCAAAATAAGCAGGATATGCTTTCTTGACCTTTTCTCTATGGGAATCGAGGACTTCGTTTTCGGAGATAACTCCCATTTTAACAAGCTCAGCGGTTGCGAACTTCACGCAATCCTCCTCGGACATATTCCAGAAATCGTCCCCCTCGGCACAGAAATACTCAAGGCCTATCCAAACTGTATCCTCAGGCTTTTCCACCATATAAGGCGACCAGTTGTTGAATATCTGTATTCTGCCGAGCTTTACGCCCTTATCCTGAACATATATCCAGCAGTCAGGGACGATATTGCCGAGAGTCGTTTTATTTGTTTCATTTTTAAGGTTGAGCTTATTAACAAGAAGTCCAACTGTGACGAAATCACGATACGGCAGACCCTCGGCTATCTTTATGACAGTATCGCAAGGCTTTGTGCCGTCCATGCCCAATATAAGGTCTTTGACAGGCATTGAGGAGATAAAGATATCACCTGTGAAGGTCTTTTCGCCCTCAGCGGTATCGCAGACAACGGAGGTGACTTTTCTGCCCTCGCACATTATTTTCTTCACCTGACAGCCTGTGAGTATTTTTCCCCCAAGCTCTTTTACTTTCTCAGCGGCGGTTTCCCAAAGCTGACCTGGGCCGTATTTTGGATACCAGAACTGCTCGATGAGGGAGGTTTCCACCTCGCCCTTATTCTTTGTGCCGAACACCTTTTTGAACATATCTTTCAAAAGGGCTGTGATAGAGAGACCTTTTACACGCTGTGAGCCCCAATCTGCGGATATCTCGCTTGGGTGTCTGCCCCAGAGCTTTTCGGTATAGCCCTCAAAGAACATGGAGTAGAGGACCTTTCCGAAGCGGTTTATGTAGAAATTCTCAAGGTTTGTTTCAGGCTTTTTGAACACGCACGCCCACAGGTAGCTAAAACCTGCTTTCATGGTGGTGACAAAGCCCATGTTCTTTATAGTTTCAGGCTTCATTGAGATAGGGTAGTCGAAGAAGTGCTTATTGTAATAAATTCTCGACACTCTGTCACGGACGAGCATTACATTATCCTCGCAGAAGGCTTCAACCGAATGTTCGTCAATCGTCTGTTCC
>OJNJ01001489.1_pt1 | contig 13275 bp, 8 predicted proteins | sample 1597491 | NCBI WGS metagenome assembly OJNJ01 (sample SAMEA2452132, study PRJEB22498) | human gut metagenome | biome: human feces; feature: human gut; material: feces | place: Australia | collected 2012 | reverse complement strand
AGTATCAGCAGCGGCTCACGGCTGAGTATCTGCACTCTGCCTTGGAGCTGGGCTTTTTTGATGCCCTCAAAAATTTTATCCTGAGGAATTTTCAGGGTATCGTTGATAAGGCGTATTCCGCTTATGACGCTCATGGCGTTCAGCACCTGATGTGCGCCGCCCATGGTGACTTCATAATGCTGTCCCTTGAACTCAAACTTTGAGCCGAAAACGTCACAGCTTATAAGTTTAAGCTGATTGATGTCGGGGATAACGAGCTGAGAAAGATTTTTCACCGCCTGCTCTCTGACAGTGCGGATAACTTTCATGTCGTTGCCTGCACTCAAAACGCATGGGCAGTGGGGTTTTATAATGCCTGCTTTCTGATAGGCTATCTTCTCCAAGGTGTCACCTAAAATGGCGGTATGGTCGAAATCAACTGAGCCTATAACTGTTAGGACAGGAGTTTTTATAACGTTGGTGCTGTCTAAAAGTCCTCCAAGACCTGTTTCAAGTACGACTATGTCGCAGTTTTCCTCGGCAAAATAGAGGAAAGCTATGGCGGTGGTTATTTCAAACTGAGAGAAATTCTCACGGTCGCAGTGCATATCGGTGACGGCTTTCACACGCTTTGCCATTTTCGCAAGGGCAGGCTTTGGTATATCAATGCCGTTTATTTTTATCCTGTCGGTATAGCTTATTATATAAGGCGAGGTGAAAAGACCTGTTTTTAGTCCTGCGCACTGAAAGACCTCGCTGAACATCTGCGCCATTGAACCTTTGCCATTGGTGCCTGCGATATGAACGAATTTAAGGCTGTCCTGAGGGTCGCCAAGATCGGAGAGCAAGGCTTTTATTCTGGACAGGTCTTTCACGGGCTTGCCTGAATGGGAAAAGCTGTTTATAAATTCAAGTTCGTCTATGTCTTTGGTATTTTCTATCAATGTTATCCCTACATTTCGTCTATTATTTCTTTAAGCTCTCTTGCGGTGTCTATATTTACACCTGCGGTCTTTGCAAGCTCCTCTACTGTGGCTTTTTTGAGAGCCTCTTTGGTCTTATACTCGGTGATGAGTTTTGCGGCTTTTTTATCGCCTATGCCTTTGACCTTGGTTATTTCAAGTCGGTGGGCATTCTTTTTATGCTTTTGTGCCTGATAGGTTATGGCTACTCTATGGACTTCGTCCTGAATGGCGGTAACAAGATTGAAGGCTGCACGGCACTTTGCAAGGCTTATTTCTCCGCCCCCTGTGGCAACGGCTCCTGTGCGGTGCTTGGAGTCTTTCACAAGTCCGAACAATGGGCAGGTCACACCCATTCGCTCTAAGACAGGCTCAACGGCATTGACGTGGCCGTTTCCACCGTCAAGCAAGATAAGGTCGGGCATAATGGAAAAGCCCTCGTCTGTTTTCTCAAAGTAGTTTCTAAAGCGACGTTCTATGACCTCCTGCATACAGGCATAGTCATTTTGCTCTGCAACTGTTTTGATAGAAAACTTTTTATAATACTTCTTGCATGGTCTGCCGTTTTCAAAGACCACCATGCCTGCCACCATATTGGTTGAGGCAAGGTTTGATATATCGTAGCACTCGATATATTTCGGGGTCTTGGGAAGTCCCAATGCTTTGGCAAGCTCCTCAAGGGCGGTTATCTCACGGCTCGTTCTGCCGACTTTTATGGAGAGATACTCGGTGGCGTTGCTTTTGGCAAGGGTGGTAAGGCGGAGAAACTGTCCTCTTTTCGGAGTGGAGATATTCACGGCATGGTCATACTTCTGGCGGAGAAATTTCTCTATTATCTCGCCGTTTGTGATATCCTCGTCAAGGAGGATATCTTTCGGTATGCTGTCTTTGGAGGAATAATACTGCATGAGAAAATCTTCACGCATTTTTATGCTGTCGTCTTTTTCGCCAAGGAAATAGGAAGCCTTATCAAAAAGTCTGCCCCCACGATACATTATAACGCTTGCACAAGCCATTTCGCCATTTTGAGCAATGGCGATTATATCAGTGTCACGAATATCGTCATTAATTATCTTCTGACTTTCAGCGGCTTTTTGTATGGCTTGGATACGGTCACGAAGCTTTGCGGCAAGCTCAAAGTCAAGCTCCTCAGCGGCTTTGTTCATCTCCTCGGTGAGTCTTTCAACTGAATCTGACGAGCCGTTTCGGATATAGTCCACCGCCTGACGGACTATAGAATTATACTCCTCTTTGGAGAATTTTCCTGTGCAAACGCCCATGCACTGCTTTATGTGCATATTAAGACAGGGACGCTGTTTCCTGAAATCCTGCGGAAATTTTCGGGTGCAGGTAGGGAGCATAAAGACTTTATTGGCTTCGATAACGGCTTGTTTTACTGCGAACGAGCTTGTATAGGGTCCTATATACTCTGCTCCGTCATCGTATTTTTGCAATACGGCTTGCAGGCGTGGATAGTCTTCATTTGTGACCCTGATATAGCTATAACCCTTATCGTCTTTCAGCAGGATATTATACTTCGGTGTATACTGCTTTATAAGAGAACACTCCAGCACCAGGGCTTCAAACTCAGAGTCGGTGACGATAAAGTCATAGTCATAGACGTGGGACACCATTTTCCACACCTTTGGCAGGTGATCCTGACACTTTCTGAAATAAGATGTGACACGGTTGCGGAGATTTTTCGCCTTGCCGATATATATTATCTTTTTCATTTTGTCTTTCATTATATAACAGCCCGGTGAGGTGGTGAGCTTTGAAGTTTTATCACGCAGAAATGGCAGGCGTGGGTTGTCTTCATCTGTAATGTACATAAATTCTCCTAACTGAAACTAAAAGCAAAGGCAATACGAGTTGTCCGTATTGCCTTGCTATTATCTCTTACCAATACATAAATACAGGAGTACCCATATCTATTTTTTCATAAACGTATTTTGCTTTATCTAAAGGCATATTTATACAGCCGTGTGAGCCCCATGTGCTTGACTTATAACGCTCACCGCCAAAGTTGCCGTTCTGCCATGATGCGTCATGAAGTCCTATGCCGATTGTGGAAACGTTGTTCCAATAGTCAACATAGGAAGCGTAAGACTGTCCGTCTGCTGAGCCTCTCAGAGTCTTGCCCTTTTCCTTATACCAAAGCTTATAAACACCGCCAGGGGTATTTCTTGACTTGCTTGGATAACCTGAAACTATATCAGACTCCATTGTGAGCTTGCCGTCTTTATAATACCACAAATGCTGTGCAGTAAGGTCTACCTCGATATAAGTGTTGCCGTAATCCTTATCGGCTGTACGCCAATCCTTATTGCAGGTATACTCATAGGCTGAGTCAGGGTTTACATAGTAGACAGGCTCAGTTTCGGCAGACTCGCCCTTTTCAACAAGGTCCACGATAAGGTCGCAGGTCTTTTGCTGGTCTATCCACCAGCCGTAACAGCCCTGGCCCTCAGGAATAGTGATAGTTCCACGCTTTGTGGTCTTGAACTCTCTGTCCTTGCCATAGGTATCATACTTATCTGCAAGGTCTTCAACATATGCCATTGCCTTATCTTCATCAACTGTATAGCCAGCTTCGGCGTTATCCTCGTCAAAGGTTATCCAATCCATGATAGTATCACCCGTGAGAGTTTCGGTGGTGTAGATAAAATCGAATGTTATTTCGATATCGTTAAGGTTATTGAGCTTCTTGCAGGTCTCTTCTAGCATATCCGCTGTTATGGCAGGCTTTTTATAGCAATCTGCCTTTGAGATATCAACGTCAAAGCTACCGTCGTCAATCTGATTTTCCACATAGGAATAAAGCTCGTCTATCTTACCCTCCTCCACAGCGTCGCCCGTGGTTTCTTTTACCACAACATAGCTGTTGTCGTCGCCTTTTTTGATATAGGCGTCCTCAGGATCTTTTGTGCTTTGGGAGTCAAGCACCTTTCTTTTCAGCACCTTTTCAAGCTTAGCCTTATCGTACTTGAACTTAGATTCAAAAGTGAAATCCGTACGCTTCATGGCAGAAGAGAACCATGAATAGTGGTTTTGCTGAGTATAATACTGTGTGATAAGGTTTTGAGTATTATCGTTATAGCCTATTTCAGACAGCTTTATGGAAAATGTTGTGCCGTCTTTCTTTGTAACGGTGATGGCTTTTGGGATAACAGCCTGCTCGCTTACGAGCTTATAGGCTTCCGCCTTGGTCTTTCCGCTGACCTCGATGCCGTTTATATATGTATTTCCAAGAAATCTATCCTTATACGAATTCATGCCCCACAGATAGAAGCCACCTGCGGCGACTATCATAACACCAACAACTGAGCATATTGCTATTGCAACAGTCTTTCCTGACGAGGACTTCTTTTTCTTCTTTTTTCCCTTCTTTGAGCCGCTCTTTGAAGTCTGCTTTGATGCAGGCTTTGCATTTTTACTGCTTGTTTCAGTTGTTTTGGGCTTTTTAGGCTTGATAGTTTCCTCGCCAAAGTCTGAAACTCCTCTTACGGGAGTGATAGGCTCGTCAAAGCCGCCGTCCTGCATTGCCATATTTTTAGCGATCATTCTTGCCATATCCTCATGGCTCATAGGGCGGTTCTGCGCCTGCGGCTTTGCGGCTTCATCGCTGTCGAGGGTAAGACCTTTCATATCAAGATCTATACCAAGCTCATTATCCTTTCTTTCTCTATCGTTCATAACATTACCTTTCCTTATATAACCTTATTATAATATACTAGTTTCACATTTATTTTACCCTATTATACAACACTATCACCTTTTTTTCAAGGAGTATTTCCTACAATATAAAGACAATTTTATGACGATTTCTCAACAGTTTTCATACAGTTGTATAAAAATGCAGTTTTCAAAATGTTATCCTGCATATTTTTCCTGTGTCAAGGAATTTTTTTTGCAAAACCTCTTGAAAAAGATCACAATAAGTATTATAATATATGTGGTAAAGGTTCGCTTGGCGAGCCGATCATTAATTTAAGAAAGAAGGATCTGTATGTTAGATATCAAGATCGAACGTACCACTACTCCAAAGGAAAAACCGGCTGACGAGACAAAGCTTGGTTTCGGTCACATTTTTACTGACCATATGTTTGTTATGAATTATGACGCAGGTCAGGGTTGGCATGACGCTAGGATCGTGCCTTACGGCGACCTTTCACTCTCCCCTGCTGCTATGTGCCTGCACTACGGTCAGGAGATATTCGAGGGTCTTAAGGCTTATCGTACTGCTGACGGCTCTGTTCAGCTTTTCAGACCGCAGGAGAACTTCAAGAGAATGAACAACTCTGCTGAGAGAATGGTAATTCCTAAAATAAACGAAGAGGATATGCTCTACGCTCTGAAAACTCTTGTTAAAATGGAGCAGGACTGGGTTCCTCACACTGAGGGTGCTTCCCTTTACATCAGACCATTTATCATCGCAGTTGACCCATATGTAGGTGTTAAGCCTGCTGACCACTATCTGTTCATCATTATTCTTTCACCTTCAGGCGCTTACTATTCAACCGGTCTTAACCCTGTTAAGATCTATGTTGAGAACAAGTATGTAAGAGCCGTAAGAGGCGGTACAGGTTTTGCTAAGACTGCTGCTAACTACGCTATCTCACTTGCAGGTCAGGAAGAAGCTCACGAGCAGGATTACGAGCAGGTACTTTGGCTTGATGGTGTTGAAAGAAAGTATGTTGAGGAAGTTGGCTCAATGAACATCTTCTTCGTTATTGACGGCGAAGTTGTTACACCACAGCTTCTTGGCTCTGTTCTCCCTGGTATCACAAGAAAGTCTGCTATCGAGATATGCAAGAAGAAGGGCTACAAGGTAAGCGAGAGAAAGATCTCTATCGAGGAGATCGCTGAGGCTTACGACAACGGCAAGCTTGACGAGGTATTCGGCACAGGTACTGCTGCTGTTATCTCACCTGTTGGTCATCTTAAGTGGGGCGACAAGGTAATGGAGATAAACAACAACAAGATCGGCCCTGTTTCACAGATGCTTTATGATACAATGACAGGCATTCAGTGGGGCAAGATACCAGACGAGTTTGGCTGGATCGTTAAGATCGACTAATATCGTGAATAATCAATGCGGTCTGTGCTTCGGTATAGACCGCATTTTTCATAGGAGTGATAAAAATGGAGCTGCAGCAGATAATAGACAAGTCACACAGGATAGTATTTTTCGGAGGAGCAGGGGTATCAACAGAGAGCGGCATACCTGATTTTCGGTCGGTGGACGGACTTTACAATCAGAAATATGATTATCCCCCTGAGCAGATACTCAGCCACACGTTTTTTATGCGGCACACAAAGTCGTTTTATGATTTTTACCGTGACAAAATGCTTTGTCTGACGGCAAAGCCTAACAAGGCGCATTACAAGCTGGCGGAAATGGAGAGGGCAGGCATACTTTCTTCAGTTATCACGCAGAACATTGACGGACTTCACACGGCGGCAGGAAGCAAAAAGGTGCTGGAGCTTCACGGAAGCGTACACCGCAACTACTGCATGGACTGCGGAAAATTCTACACTGCGGAGGATATTTTAAACAGCACAGGCATTCCGAAATGCAGCTGCGGTGGAATAATCAAGCCTGATGTTGTGCTTTATGAGGAGGGGCTTGATGATAAAACTGTGACGGAGGCGGTGAGAGAGATATCTCAGTGCGACACGCTTATTATTGCAGGCACTTCTCTGACAGTTTATCCTGCGGCAGGAATGGTGAGATATTTTCAGGGGGATGATCTTGTGCTGATAAATCGGGACAAGACTTCCATGGACAGCTCCTGCGACCTTGTTATCCATGACAAGGTGGGTGAAACGTTGGATAAGATTGTGATAAAATAAGGACAACAAACGCAATTACAAAGCAATATAACAAAAGGGCGAACATTGCAGTGGTGCAGTGTTCGCCCGTGTTTTTATGCTATTTTATTCGTCCATATGCTGTGCGGTATAAAGCTTGTAATATTCGCCTTTCTTTGCGATAAGCTGGTCATGAGTGCCGCACTCGGCAATGCCTTTGTTGTCGATATACATTATCTTATCGCAGTTTTTGATAGTGGAAAGTCTATGTGCGATAATAAATGAAGTTCTGCCAACAAGAAGTCTTTGAAGTCCCTGCTGAAGGAGTTTTTCTGTTCGTGCGTCTATTGATGAAGTTGCTTCGTCAAGGACAAGTATTTTCGGGTCGGAGAGGAGCGTTCTTGCAAAGGAGATAAGCTGTTTCTGTCCGCCTGAAAGCTTTGAGCCACGCTCGTTGACCTCGGTCATATAGCCGTCTTTCATTTCACTTATGAACTCGTCTGCGCAGACTATCTTTGCGGCTTCTCTTATTTCTTCTTCCGTTGCGTCCAGTCTGCCGTAGCGGATATTATCGTAAATAGTGCCGCTGAAAATAAAGCTGTCCTGAAGCATTATGCCCATTTGTGAGCGGAGAGAATGCAAGGTCGCCTGACTTATATCCTTGCCGTCTATGGTTATTTTACCGCTGTCCAGGTCATAAAATCTTGACAGGAGAGAAACTACTGTAGATTTTCCTGCGCCTGTTGGTCCAACGAGGGCAACGCTTTCGCCCGGCTTAACGTCAAAGGAGATATGCTCCAAAACTGTTTTGCCCTGCTCATAGCTGAATGTAACGTCATCAAATTTTACCTCGCCTGTGATATCACCGATATCCTGAGCATTCGGCTTGTCTGCGATAGTGGCAGGCTCGTCAAGGGTTTCAAAGATACGCTCAAGGTAGGCGATATTGTTGATGAAGTTATTGAAGATGTTTGACAGGTTCATGATAGGCTGCCAGAAGCTTGAAGCATAGCTTGTCATGGCAACGATAGTTCCAAGGCTCACTGCCGCAGGGGTCAGAACCAGCAGACCCACCACGAATATTGCGGCTCTCACAAGAGTAGAAACGTTGTCGGTAGCAGGCCAAACAAGGTTAGAATATTTCACGGCGTTTATCCAGCTTTTACGATATTTCTCGGAAAGTCTGTCGAATATCTGGGCATTTTCTTCCTCACGGGTGAATATCTGGGTCACTCTTGCGCCTGTGATGTTTTCCTGCAAATAGGCGTTAAGGTTTGAGGATTTGTTTGAAACGTCCTGCCATGCTTTACGCTGTCTTTTCTTTATCATCATCATTATGACTGCAAATATCGGCAGACCCGAAAGCACCACCAATGACAGCTTCACATTCACAAAGAACATGAAAATCATGATGAAAAGCATATTAAGGCACTCGAGTATAACATTGATGATACCGTTTGAGAGCATATCCGACACGGAATTTACATAGTTTACAACTCTGATGAGGATCTTGCCGTGCGGGCGGTTATCGTAATACTCAAATGGAAGCTCCTGCAAATGCTTGAAAAGGTCGGTACGGATATCGAAGATTATATCCTGACCAACAACTGTCATTATCCTTGAACGGATAGTAGAGAATGTTATGGACACGGCTATAGTGCCGACAAATGCGAGGGTGAGCAGGACGAGCTGTCCCATATTTTTCTGCGGTATGGTATTATCAAGAGCGTACTGTGTGATGAGCGGTCCGAGAAGTCCTGATATTGCGGCGAACACGCTGAGCATAAGGGCGGTTATCATTTTGCCCTTATATTTTTTGATATACACAAAGGAGCGTTTCAGGTGGGCGAAGTCGAATGGGGTTTCAAGGACTTCGTCAACGTCATAACGGTTTCTTGCCATTTAGACCGCCTCCTTTCCGAAGCCATCGTTCTGCAGCTTGAACACCTCGTAATAGTATCCCTTTTTGGCGATAAGCTCATCATGAGTACCCATTTCGGTTATCTTGCCGTCATCGAGGATTATTATCATATCGGCGTCTTTGGTGGAGGAGATACGCTGGGCTATTATTATCTTTGTACATGGAAAGTCGAGGTTTCTAAGGCTGTCCTGAATATACTTTTCTGTTTCCATATCCACGGCGGAGGTGGTATCGTCAAGGATAAGAATGGAAGGCTTTATGGCTAAGGCTCTTGCAAGGGAAAGTCTTTGCTTTTGTCCGCCTGAAAGACCTACGCCACGCTCGCCCACGATAGTTTCATAGCCGTCAGGCATTTTCTCAACGAATTCGTTTGCCGCCGCAAGCTTTGCATAGTGCTTAACGTCCTCTTCGGACATATCAGAGTCGCCGTATGCGATATTGCCGTCTATGGTATCAGAGAAAAGCAGGACGTCCTGCGTTGCCATACCTATTTGTGAGCGGAGCTGTGAGAGCTTACGCTTTCTTACATTCACACCGTCAACAAGGACTTCTCCTGAGTTGGTATCATAAAATCTTGGTATGAGATTTATAAGCGAGGTCTTGCCTGAGCCTGTTTCGCCCATTATGGCAACTGTCTGACCTGCTTTTATCTTAAAGTTCACGTCGTCAAGGACTATATGCTTGCCAAACTTAAAGGTAACGTCCTTGAACTCGACATCTCCGTGAAGCCTTTCTGTCTGGTCAACTGCGTCTTCACGGTCGGTGATGATAGGTCTTGCATAGTATATCTCGATGACCTTCATTGCGGAAGCCATGAACCTTTGCATATCGTTCACATAGATACCAAGGTTTCTGACAGGGTTTGCGATGCCCCAGATAAGTCCTGAGATAGCAACATACTCGCCCATTGTTATTTCCCCTTTTATAAGGAAAAATCCACCGCCAAGGAGCATTACAACTGACAAGGCGTTTGCGAAAGCTTCCATATAAGGGAAGAATTTAAGCCACAGCAGTGACGCTTTTTTGTTGGCATCAGAATACTCTTTATTGGCTTTTTGGAACTTTTCTATTTCATAGTCCTCACGGGCGAAGGCTTTTACAACTCTGTTGCCTGAGATGTTCTCCTGAGCGTCGGTATTCATTTGGGACAGCTTTTCACGGAGGTCAACGTAGACCGGCTTTGCCTTTTTATCAAGAAGCACCACCACACCGAATATGAACGGTGTAACAGCCAGCAGAAGAAGTGCCATTTTCCAGCTTACCATAAAGAAATAAACTGATGAGGCTATAAACAGCGAACATGATTCAAGCATACCTTTAAAAACGAATGCCACTGCATGGCGCACCATATCAAGGTCGCCTGTGAGCCTTGTCATAAGGTCGCCTGTTCGGTTGCGGTCATAAAACTCCATATCCTGATTTTCGATACGTCTGAAAAGGTGTGTCCTTATTCTGTATATCATGCCCTGAGATGATAATTCATAGGTCATGTTGCAGGTATACTGACAGATAGTTCTGACCAAGGTAAAGCCCACCATGCCTGCAAGCAGCAGCCAGAACAGCTTTCTTTCATGCTCAAGATTAAAAAGTGCGTCCTTGCTTGAAATAAACTTATCCACAAGCTCTTTGCTGAAATAAGGTGTGGTAAGATACAAGGCGTTGCATACGATAGTCAGCACAAGGGCTGTTACATAGAATTTTCGGTAGCCTTTCAGATTGTGCCATATCCATTGAAGCTGGAACATATTCTTTCACTCTCCTTTTATTCTTCTAAACTTCAAGCTCTCATAGGCACATATATAAAAATATGAAACCCATACTCTTTTAAGCTATGGGATATTATAAACCCTTTTCAAAGTAAAGTCAAGGGGGTAAAAGCATTTAGTTTACATAAAGCAAGCTAAAAAATCAACGAAAACACGAAGCTTTTGTTGTGTTTTTTCACAAATTATGAATATGTTGTTATCTAATGATAGTCATATTTAGAAGAAAACGTTTTCTTTAACTGTTATATTATATTAAACTAAGGTTTCGCACAATAAAATAACCGCCCTGAAATAACAGAGCGGATAGAGGATATTTTTGTATGCAATAATATGCGAGCGAAAAAGTCACCCTTACGAGTTTATTTAATCCTGAAAAACGTCGGTGAAGTAGCCTGCGTTGGAGATAGGTTCATTGCCGCCTGCAAGGTGCTTTGTACAGCCCATGACGTGGCATCTGAAAAAGCCATAGTCGCCCTCACGCTCCTCACAGCCGAGGACTGTCACAGAGGTAGGCTGCATATTGAAGCCATGCCACATATTCATGGTGGAAATACCCAGAAGGTGTCCTATCATCACCATTGAAACGCCGAAGTGACAGAAGAACACAAGGGTTTCATCGCTGTGCTTTTCAATGCGGAACATACCATTCTCGTGGATATAACCATGGTCGGCAAGAAGCTTATCAATACCCTCATGCACCCATTTAAGCTGTTCTTCAACATTGCCTGTTTGCATATAATCGGACTTGAACCAATTATTGCGGTCATAGTATATCTCTTTATCCGCCCACTCGGTGGGGTACATATCCCATGGGATACGATGTCCTCCATCAGAGGTGGGTATTATGCCGTTAAATTCTCTCAGCCATGGGAGAGTTTCCGCTGTATCGCCACGAAGCTTCAGGGAATATTCCGCTGTGAGCTGGGCTCTGCCAAGGGGAGAAACGTAGAACTTTGAAACGTCCCAATTCTTTACACGCTGTGCAAGAAGCTCTGCTTCACGCTTGCCCTTTTCTGTAAGGGTATCATGAACGTAATCGGGGTCGCCGTGTCTGATAAAAATAAGACGCATAAAAATACCTCCTAGTTAGTCTGCCATTGGTTTTATTTCAGCGTTGTAGGCTCTTCTAAGGAAGAACAATGACGCCATGATCGAGAATATTTCGGCTATCGGGAACGCCCACCAGATAGCGTCAAGCTTGCCTGTAAGGGAAAGAAGATACGCCACAGGAAGAAGCACAACAAGCTGTCTTGTAAATGAAACGAGCATAGAGGAAAGTCCCCTGCCAAGAGCCTGCAATGATGAAATTATGATTATATCAAAGCCTGCGAAGAAGAAGTGTGTGCTGATTATACGCAGGGCTGTTACGCCTATGCTTAGCATATTATCGCTTGCGTCAAAGAGTTTCAGAAGCTGTGCAGGGAAAATCTGCATTATGATAGTGCCGACTATCATGATAGACACAGAATATATCATGGCGTATTTTATTGCACCTGTGATACGCTTTTTCTTTCTTGCACCATAGTTATAGGCAACGATAGGGATAAGACCGTTATTAAGTCCGAAAACAGGCATGAAAACGAAGCTCTGAAGCTTGAAATACACACCGAAAACTGCGGCGGCGGTGTTTGAGAAGCCGATAAGTATTTTATTCATGCCGTATGTCATGATAGAAGAGATAGACTGCATTATGATGGACGGCAGGCCGACAGCGTAGATCTTCTTGATTATCTTTGCCTGCGGTCTATACTTCACAAGGTTTATGGTTATCTCTTTGTTGAACTTCATATTGAAGAAAAGTCCGAAGGCTGCAGCGGTGAACTGACCGATACAGGTAGCCACAGCCGCACCTGTTACGCCCCACTTAGGGAAGAAGCCCACGCCAAAGATAAAGCAAGGGTCGAGGATAATATTTATCACTGCGCCTATTCCCTGAGTATACATTGAATAGATAGTTTTACCTGTTGCCTGCAATAGTTTTTCCATGGTCATCTGACAGAAAAGACCGATACTTAGCAGGCTGATGATGGTTAGGTACTGGTCGCCATATTCGATAATTATTTTGTTTGAGGTTTGTGAGCGATAGAAGATCTCAGTGAAAAATGCACCGAAAACCACAAAGATAGCGAAGTTCACAAGGCAGAGGAAAATGCCGTTATTGGCGGCGCTGTTAGCCTGCTTGAAATTCTTTTCACCAAGTGATTTTGACAGCAGTGCATTTATACCGACACCAGTGCCTGCGCCGAGGGCTATCATAAGATTTTGCACAGGGAAAGCCAGTGACACGGCAGTGAGTGCGTCCTCGCTTATTTTGGCAACGAATATACTGTCAACGATATTATAGAGCGCCTGCACGAGCATGGATATCATGATCGGCAGGGACATTTTGAACAGCAGATCACCTATGGGCTGCGTTCCCATTTTATTTTCTCTTACTTCTTCCATTTTACGATTCCCACCTTAGAGTTACTTTTTCTTAGAATATATACTTTAACTTTTTTATTATAGCATTTTTATACGAAAGTTGTATGAATTATTTGTTAAATCAGCACAAATGAAAGATGTAGGGGAAGTTTGTTGTGCCGCAAAATCGCTACGCTCTTTGCGGATTTACATTTACTTAGGGATAGGGTAGGCAGTGCAGATTTTTGCTCCGATATTACCTTTATTTGATATCAGACTTTTGCGTGCTTTTTCCTCATTAAATCTGCACCGCTTGGTCGGCTTACGCCGATTGAGGCTCTGCCTCAAGCTCCGCTTAGTGCTTTGCCCTAAGAACCCACAAGCCCTCTAACGCCGGGCTTGAGCCTGCGTTTTATCTCTCGCTACGCTC
>OJNJ01001485.1_pt1 | contig 13282 bp, 10 predicted proteins | sample 1597491 | NCBI WGS metagenome assembly OJNJ01 (sample SAMEA2452132, study PRJEB22498) | human gut metagenome | biome: human feces; feature: human gut; material: feces | place: Australia | collected 2012 | reverse complement strand
GAAGTACAGTGGCTGTATCTGTGGAGAAGTAAGGATGTCCTGTACCGCCTGCAAAGAATACGATCTTGCCCTGTGCAAAGCTTGCTTCCACTGCATCCTTAGAGTAAAGGCTTGTAAATGCACCGCATACAAATGGTGTAAAGATTTCTGTCTTTAATCCAAGGTATCTGCAGATATCAGATACATAAATACAGTTCATAACTGTTGCAAGCATACCAATCTGATCAGCCTTATTCCTGTCGATAGTCTCACTGGTGCGTCCTCTCCAGAAATTACCTCCGCCGATCACGATGCCGATTTCCAGTCCTTCCTCAGCAATTGTCCTGATCTGCTTTGCAACTTCAATAACAGTCGCCTCGTCAAATCCGGTCTTCTTCTCACCGGCAAGGGCTTCACCGCTTAATTTTAATAATACACGTTTCATAGTAACTGTCTCCTGAAATTAATTTTATCGCAGGTAACAGAGGATCGGAATACCTCCTCTGTTACATTCGTAGTTCTATTCTACCATATTCCGGCAACAATTTCATTACCATTTTCATCAACTGTTGTAGAAACTGTGAAATTGCTGTAATAATGGAATCCTGTTTTACCTGTCTCAGGATCATCCTCATAGCTGCTGCCCTGTGGAGAACCGCATGCGCCTTCCAGTGCATCCAGAGACTGACCGATATACTGTTCTGCTGTGGAAATCATATCGCCGCCATTTCCCGGATCATCGTTACTGCCCGGATCATCATTAGTACCCGGATCGTCTGAGTTTCCCCCATTGCCCGGATCATCTGAACTATCCCCGGTTCCATTGCCACTGTTATTATTCTGATCAGAACTGTTGTTACTATCTGTGGAATCAGAATCATCTGCAGAATTCTTATCACTGTCGTCTGTGGAATCTGATTCAGACTCACTGTCATCTGTAATTCCAAGACGTTCCTTTACCGCATCAAGCGTGGATACTTCTTTTGTTGATGTACCTGTCAGATATTTTGCATATGGGATCGCATCATCATCTGTGCCATCCATACATAACGTAATCTGCGAAATTGTTCCAAGCGGAATATCGCGGAAAAAGCATTCATTCGTGTCCTCATCAGTATATGCAATACGGATATCATAGGAAGCTGTACTCTTGTTGGATGTTGTCTGCGTATCTGATGTCTGTGTATCTGATGTCTGTGTACCTGATGTCTGTGTATCTGATGTCTGTGTACCTGATGTCTGTGTACCTGATGTCTGTGTATTTGCAGTCTGCATATAATACAGTGCCTTGTCCTTATCTGTCAGGGTAAACATTCCATTGATGAGATCATCTCCCCATCCTCCATCCTCGTCTGCATCATAATCCTCACTGTCTTCATCCACATGAGTCCGGATATAGAGTGACTGGATGTCATCCCCTGTATTATTTACAAACACAATCTTAGATGCTGTGGAAGTTTTCTCCCCCATTACATTCTTTATGTCTTCATCTGCTGTCTGCTGCATATCCACCATATCGACTGCCTTGGTTACTTCAGGAGTCGGGGTAGCTGTTACCTCTACAGGTGCTGTCTCTGTTGTCTTTTTCTTACCACATCCGGCAGCTGCCACTGTCATTACCAACAGACCTGCCAGTATTAAATAACGTTTCTTCATAATATATTCCCTCCTGCTATATGGAATATCTTTTTTCTTTTTAACAATGTCATTTTTTCAATTCCCTATTATTGCAGAGTATCGAAAACTTGTCAACTAAGCCTCTGCCGATTTCATACAATTTTAAGACTTTCAGATTTTTAAAATCTCTGCCTGCGGACGCATTCTTATGAAAAAATCACATTTTTCCTACTTCATATTATTGCACAAAAGGAAACGCTCACTGTAATCAGCGGATACTCACCAGAAAGGATGTTACTGTGACTTTCACTCGCAAAAAACACCTCGCGGAATATTACCAGTGAACAGTAACGAAAGGACTACCATGTTGCTCTGGCAGTCCTTTCTCATCTCTTTGTGGTCATATTTAATATATTTCTATCCTGCCAGCTTCATCAGAAGTTCCACGCATTCTTCCTCTGATAAAACCGAAGTATTCAGGCAGATATCATAATTTTCCATTTTTCCCCATTCATGTCCTGTATAAAAGTTATAATAATCTCTTCTCTGACGGTCTTTATATGCAATCCTGTCAAGTGCTTCCTCCTGAGAAATATGCTTATTTTTCTTAATCCGTTTAATACGGTCTTCCATATCAGATGCATAAATATACACGCGAAGCAGCTGATTATCATCCTTCAGAATCTGGTCTGCACATCTTCCCACAAAAATGCATGGACCTTCCTGTGCCAGGCGCTTCACTGTCTCTTTCTGCGCATGAAACATCTTCTCCGGAATCGTCAGGCGTTTTTTATCCTGCGATTCTTCTGACATCATTACTCCGATTGCATAAAGAAGACTGGTCTTGCCTTTAAATTCATTGATGATTTCCTGACTGATTCCATGCCTCTCTGCTTCCTTCGGCAAAAATTTACTGTCGTAACAGGGAACTCCCATTTTTTCTGAAAGCAAAGCTGCAATATATCTTCCACCGCTTCCATACTGTCTGCTGATCGTGATTGTTTTCATAGGGCACCACTCCTTTCAGCTCATCTGCCTGAAAATGAATTGTTATTTTTTTATCTATATGATAGATTATAAGAATTTTCGAATATTTTTGCAATATCCATTAATTTTTTCATAACATTTCACAATTTTGAGCCAAAGGATTTAGTAATATTATCAATATAGATTCTTAACCTTAAATTCACGCTCTGCTTCTCTTCTCTGGTCTTTCTTTGCGATATCCTGTCTCTTGTCATAAAGTTTCTTGCCTCGAGCCATTCCAATTTCCACTTTTACCAGACTGTCTTTGAAATAAACTTTCAGAGGTACTAAAGTTAACCCTTTTTCTTTGAGCTTTGCTTCAATCTTATTGATCTCATATCTGTGAAGCAGAAGCTTACGGATTCTCAACGGGTCTTTGTTGAAAATATTGCCTTTTTCATAAGGGCTGATATGCATTCCGTAGATGTAAACCTCTCCGTTCTCTACACGGATAAAGGATTCCTTGATGCTGCATTTGCCCATACGCAGGGATTTTACTTCTGTTCCTGCAAGGGCAATACCGGCTTCATAAGTATCTTCTATAAAATAATCATGAAATGCCTTTTTATTATTGGCAATCAGCTTCATTCCTTTTTTCTTTGCCATAATATCCTCCAAGCCATTTTTATTTAATTCTCTTCTTCATCATTCCAGATATCAGCAACCAGCTCAAAATCTACTGTTTTGAGCATTTTATCTGCATCTGCCACACGGACACAGACTTTATCTCCCAATTTGTAGACTTTCTTTGTCATCTCTCCGCGGAGTTCGTAGGTTTCCTGGTCGAAGATATAGTAGTCATCCCGCAGAGTGTTGACATGTACCAGACCTTCTACTGTATTTGGGAGTTCTACGTAAAGCCCCCATCCGGTAACGCCTGAGATAATTCCCTCGAATTCCTCTCCCAGATGGTAGGACATATATTCTGCTTTCTTCAGCTTGTCTGATTCACGTTCTGCCTCATCTGCACGGCGTTCACATACACTGGACTGTCTCGCAACTTCATCAAGGATTTCAGCATAGTGTTCGGTTCTGCCTTCACGCATCAGTCTGCCTCGTAAGTTATCCTTAATGATCCTGTGGATCTGCAGATCAGGGTATCTTCTGATCGGAGATGTAAAATGGCAGTAATATTTTGCTGCCAGTCCAAAGTGACCGCTGCATTCTGTTGTATATTTCGCCTGTTTCATGGAACGCAGCACCAGACGGCTGATCATTGCTTCATTCGGAAGCCCTTCGATACTTTCGATGATTTGCTGAATTTCTTTTGGAGTGATCTCTTCTTTTGCTTTCTGAATCTTCACACCCTGATTGTGAAGTAATGTCAGAAGACTCTCCACTTTCTCCGGATCCGGATTATCATGGGTTCTGTATACAAACGGAATCTCTTCTGTGCAGTATTCCTGTGCCACAGTCTCATTTGCCATCAGCATGAAATCTTCAATGATTTTGGTTGCCACATTTGCTTCATATGGCTTAACATCGATTGCTTTTCCTGCTGCATTAAGAATAATCTTGCTCTCCGGAAAATCAAAGTCAATGGAACCCCTGTGATGACGGCTGTTTCGTAAGATTCCGGACAGTTCTTTCATCATAAAGAACATCGGGATAAGTGCCTCATACCGTTTCTTTGCTTCTTCGTCTGTGTCCTCAAGAATATTCTTTACATCAGTATAGCACATTCTCTCATTTACGTTAATCACTGTTTCCGCGATCTGATGGGAAACTACCTTACCCTTTTCGTTAATGTCCATCAGGCAGCTCAACGCCAGTCTGTCCTCTCCCTGATTCAGAGAACAGATTCCATTGGAAAGACGTTCCGGCAACATTGGCACAACGCGGTCTGCCAGATAAACACTGGTTCCACGTTTCAGTGCTTCCCTGTCCAGAGCACTGTTGTACTGTACATAGTTGCTTACATCTGCGATATGGACTCCCAGATGGTAAATGTCCCCCTCTTTTGTCAGGGAAATCGCATCATCCAGGTCTTTGGCATCTTCGCCATCAATAGTGACTGTCTGCAGATGTCTCAGATCCAGTCTTCCATCTCTGTCTGCATCCAGCACATGATCCGGAACACGCTGAGCCTGCTTCATTACTTTCTCAGGAAATTCACTTGGGATTCCGAAGCTCTTGACGATTGCCAGGATATCTGTACCCGGTGTTCGGATATTTCCCAGATTCTCCTTAATTTTTCCTTCAGGATTCTTATTTCCGGAACCATAATCTGTAATCACCACGATTACTTTATCACCATTTTTTATTCCTGCCGCTTCTTTTCTCGGAATGAAGATATCTTTGGAAAATTTCGGATTATCACTGATCACAAAACCGAAATCCCGATTTAACTGATAAGTTCCTACAATTTCAGGCATACCACGCTCCAGAACCTTCACAACTACGCCTTCCTGGCGTTTTCCCTCTTTTTTGTCATTTCTGATGATGATCCTTACTTTATCCTGATGCATAGCTGTTCCTGTATCACTTTCAGGAATAAAGATATCCTCATCCTGCCCTTCAATTTCTACGAAGCCGAAACCTTTGGGATGTCCGATGAAGGTTCCCTCAGCCTGGATTCCCTCCGGCTGCTCTTTTTTATTTTTATCTTTTTTATTTTTATCTTTCTTCTTTCTGCCATACTCTGATCCGTATTCTTCTCTTCGGTCATCGTAATAACGGTCATCTTTTTTCTTTTTCCATTTTCCTTTGACCTTTTCATATCTGCCCTTGCGGTCTACAGATACCTTTCCTTCCTCGCAAAGTTCGTCCAGAACATCATACAGCTCTCTTTTCTCTTCTTTTGAAAGTCTCAGAAGAGAAGAAATCTCGCGGAGTCTCATTGGCTGATAAATAGGATCTCCCATCAGTTCCAGGATAAACTTTTTTCTTCTGTCCATATCTTTTTTACTCATATTACTCCTCACAGCCTCCGCAGAGGACTTTTATCTGATTCAGCTCTTTATGACACAAAAAACACTCTTGCACATAACAAGAGTGTTTCAAATTTCTTTTCTGATTAACCAAGCATATTTAATGCTACAGAAATTACAAAAAATAAAATTCCCATAATAGTGGTTGCCTTAACAAGTCCGCCCTCCATGGAACGACCTTTGTTCTTACCCCAGTATGTTTCTGCTGCTCCGGCGATAGCACCAAGTCCCTGCTGCTTACCTTCCTGCATAAGAACTACTACTGTAAGAGCGATGCAATCTATTATGAAAATGACACTCAGAATGATCTTAATAATCTGCACTTCGTTACACCTCCTAATCAACTGAGTTTCATTGTAACATAGCCGGATGGGGATTTCAACCACAATTCAGAGTTTTTGTCAGGTTTCTTAACAATTTTTTTCATTTTCTTTAAAAGGATTTTCATACACTGCCAGTTCTCCCAATGCCTCATGGATACGAAGAAGCTGATTATATTTGGCATTTCGGTCCGAACGGCAGGGTGCACCTGTCTTAATCTGGCCGGCACCTGTGGCAACTGCCAGATCTGCGATAAATGAATCTTCCGATTCTCCTGATCTGTGAGAAATTACTGTCCTGTATCCCGCTTTCTGTGCCATTTCCACTGCATCCAATGCTTCTGAAAGTGTTCCTATCTGGTTTAATTTTATCAGAATGGCATTTGCCGCTCCCAGTTTGATACCACATGCAAGACGTTTGATATTCGTGACAAACAGATCATCACCTACGAGCTGTATTTTGTCTCCCAGTCTTTTTGTCATCTGTTTCCAGCCTTCCCAGTCATCTTCCTCAAGTCCATCTTCAATGGAAACAATCGGGAACTTCTCTGCAAGTTTTTCATAATATTCTATCATCTCGCCGGAATCCCTGAGAACTTCTTCCCCTTTCATTTTTCCTTCTCCGGGGAAAACATAAACGCCTCTTTCTTCATCGTACAGTTCACTTGCCGCAGCATCAATTGCAATGCTGATATCCTTTCCGGGTTCATACCCTGCCTTTTTTACTGCTTCCAGAATCACTTCCACTGTCATAACTGCCATCGCTATAATCGCCGCTATCGTCTCCACTATAGTCGTTTCCGCTGTCATAGCTATTGTCGTAGCTGTTATCATAGCTGTTGTCGTAGCTGTTATCATAGCTATTGTCGTAATCGCTTCCACCATAATCGTTGTAATCATAGTTTCCGCTTCCGTCACCCTGCCATACAATATCAGAAGAATTTCCTGCTTCATTACTTGCAATCGGAGACTGGTCAACCAAGGTATCTGCACCGCCTACAAGCTCAATGATCCGGGCATTCGCCTCCACGATGTTCTGTGACGGCTGGTAATTCTCGTCAGCACCATACAGAAACTTATGAAGTTCCTTTACATTATCCTCCAGCGTGTCTGCAACAACCATGCTGGCCTTCTTCACATCCGCAAATTTGTACTTGGCTGGGAAACCGGTAGTATCTGCAATGTTATACCCCATCAGCGTCGGAATCAGGTTCAGAATCTCAGTCTTCGTGATGGATGTGGAAATCATAGGAAATACCTCGTCCATAATATTGAAAATGGTGGTAATTCCTGCTGCCTTTGCTTTGTCAACCATCATTCCGATCACACGGCGCTGACGCTCAGTACGTCCCATATCCATGCTTGCAGTGTAACGGATACGACAGTAAGAAACTGACTGTACACCATTCAGATGGTATGTTCCAAGGATTTCCTCCTCGTTCTCCGGCTTGGGATCCGGCAGTTCTACTGGCGTGTAGCTTTTGCCGGTCTCCTGGGAAGTTTCTATACAATAGTCATTCATAAACACCATTTCCGCATAGGAAAGAGGAATATCAAGACCGCCAAGTGCATCTATTGCAGCTACCATTGCATTAAAATTAACAGTTACGTAATCCGTAATTTTCAGGTCAAGCATGGTATTCAGCATGGAAATGGCCTGTTCCGGACCACCATATGCGTAAGCAGCATTTGCCTTGGTATAAGTATCATTTCCAATATCCAGAAGAGTATCACGATATACGGAAGCAAGCTTCACCTCTTTGGTATCATTATTAATACTTGCAATGATAATGGTATCACTGTTCTGTGCATCAAGCGCAGCATTCTTGGAACGCTGGTCGATTCCGAAAAGTGCATAAGTTGTATAGCCAGACATCTGTGGTGCTGTCACATTCGTAACAATCTTGCTCTCATCCAGCTGAGGTGTCTCAATCTTGTTCAATCTGGAATCAATCTGTCCATATACATACAATCCGCCAATAAACAGCAAAAGACAGATAATTTCCACAATAAACAAAGCAGTCCTCTTTTTTCTACCAGGTCTTGCCATTTTTCTTTCCTTTCTCAATACGCATTCTTATTAATGAATCCTTTAAAGATCGTCATAAACATTATCTTGATATCAAGCCCTACAGTCCAGTTCTCGATATAGTAAAGATCACACTCAATCCTCTTGCGGATGGAAGTGTCACCTCTGTATCCGTTTACCTGTGCCCATCCGGTCAGCCCGGGTCTTACCTGGTGCTTCACCATATATCTCGGAATCTCTTCACGGAACTTTTCCACAAAAAATGGTCTCTCAGGTCTTGGCCCTACCAGACTCATATCTCCCTTTAAAATATTAAAAAGCTGGGGAAGTTCATCAAGGCTGGTTCTTCGCATAAATCTGCCGATTGCTGTAACCCTGGGATCATTTTTTACTGTCCAGGCTTTCTTCTCCTCTGCCTCCGGCTGAATCTCCATAGAACGGAATTTATACATCCAGAAAGTCTGATTATGGAGACCCACACGTTCCTGACGGTAGATCAGCGGTCCAGGAGAAGTGAGCTTTATCAGCGCACATAGTACCAGCATGATCGGCGACGCCACAATGATTCCAATAATGGAGCCACAGATATCCATTATTCTTTTTATCATGGCATTAAAAGTATTACTAAGAGGAACATACCGGATATTGATCACCGGAAGTCCCAGAATATCCTCTGTATATGGTTTCGTAGGAATAATCTTATTATAATCCGGAATAAATTTTGTATGCACTCCTGATTTCTCACAAAGCGCTACAATCTCCTCCAGTCGGTAATATTCACTTAATCCCAGTGTAATCGCAATCTCGTCAAGCCTGTTCTCCGGCAGGATCACGTTTAGATTGGCAATTCTTCCGATCACCTTGACGCCTTTATACATGGTACCTGCAGTAATATTGTCATCCAGAATGCCTCTTACCACATATCCCCACTGAGGGTTCTGCTGAATGCGGTCAATATACTCTTCTGCTGCCCGGCTGTACCCAACCAGTACTACCTGTTTCTGGTTCAGTCCTTTCTTTCGCATTTTGCGCAGGCTGTAGAAAATGAACATTCTTGCTCCCCAGCTTGCCACAATGCAGATTCCGTAAAACATATACAGTACGGAACGGGAAATATCGCCTTCTTCAATGGTATACAAAATAAATGTAGTGATCAGAATACCAAGAGAATTGGCTTTCACAATATTAGACAGCACAAGACGTCTTCCCTGCATACGCATTGGTTCATACAGCGAAAACGCATGATACAGCAGAATATACGCCGGCAGAATAAATACCAGTGCAGACATATACTGCTGGAAGCTTCTGGCCCGGACTGCATTTGCTGCAAAAGGTCCGATAAATCTCAGCGCCCAGGCAAACATATAAGATAACGTAATTACACAGGCATCTATAACGACATGGAGCCGACTGAAGTTCTTCTGATTATCTTTAATCAATCTCTGCCACCTCTGCCCTTCTTCGCATGTTGCTGGTTCTGTCACTCACAGCAACCTTCACAAACCTGTTCCTGCTGCGCGTTTCATCCACATCTCACGCTTTAAGCACTATCTGGTCTGTGACTTTCTCTATCTTATAATAGATAAAACAGAATTGCAATAAATTCTTCATACATTAATGTGAAAAATAGTTACGAAATACTAACGAATCACTTCTGCACAAACTTTTTATACCATAAATCTGTAAATTATATTCCACCACAGTTCCAGCTGGATTCTGGCGTATCTTCCAAGATTTCTCATGTGGAACTTCACTTTTTTATTTCTATGACTGATCTGGAACCCATTTTTGATTCCTGCCACATACTCCCTGCCCATTCCCTTCTGGGAAAAAAACAGGATCTTCATGCCAAAGCCCGGCACCAGAAAAGGAAGATTCAAAATAATCTGAAGAACCGGCATATTTTTGTAGATCAGATAAATATTATTTCTTGAAGAATATCTGGTCTTAAACTGATTGTATCTGGATCCGCTTGTTCCGCTGCCTACATGATAGACCAGTGCAGCTGGCACATACCAGTTCTCATATCCAAAGATCCTGGCACGATAGCCCACATCAATATCTTCCAGATATGCAAAATGCTCTTCATCAAAATATCCGATTTTCTCAAAAACCTTCTTACGGTAAATAGCTGCGCCAGCGCATGAAGCAAATATCCGCCCTTCCTTCTCAAAGGAATGAATATCCTTTCCTTTGCCCCGGGCATATGCCCAGCCAAGAGCAGAATAATAATTTCCTGCATCATCCAGTTTATTCCGGTCATGATAACAGATCATCCTTGCACTGCAGGAGAAGGCCTTCTTATGACGCTTTATAGCTGCCAGCATTTCCCCCACAAAATTCTTATCTACTTCTGTATCGTTATTCAAAAGGAGCACATAAGGTGTCCGTGATGCATAAATCCCCTCATTTACAGCTCTTGAAAAGCCGAAATTATCTGGCAGCTCCACAATGTGTACCCAGGGAAAGTTCCCCATTACAAAGGCAACGCTTCCATCTGAGGATCCATTGTCCACCAGAATGGTCTCAAAATTCTGAAACGCCTGCTGCTCCAGGCTTGAAAGCACACCCTCCAGATATGCCATCCCATTATAATTGGGAATAATGACTGATACTTCCTGCATAATGTCTTCTTAGTCTTCCTCCTTTTTGCCGGTCATGCCCGGAAGTGGTCTTAAAGAATAATTCCACTTGGTCAGGGAAAGATTCTTATTATAATTGGGATCACCGTTCTTCAGAATATCGATCCAGTTACATCTCATATATTCGATTTCCCGCTGGAAACGTCTGACTTTCACCTCATTGTTCTCTGCTCCGCGGGTCTTGGATTCCATATGGTAAAGCCTTGCATAAGGATCATAAACCACCAGATAACCTGCTTTCGTAGTCTTCAGGCACAGATCCACATCGTTAAAGGCGACTGCAAGTTCTTCTGTGAAGCCGCCCACTTTGTCAAAAGCACTGCGCTTCATCATCATACAGGCTGCAGTTACAGCGCTCATATCCTGTAAAATAGACGCCTTGTGGAGATATCCGGTACGATCCGCAGGCATATCCACAAACATATGACCTGCAATTCCACCAATTCCGATCACACAGCCTGCGTGCTGGATGGTATTGTCCGGATAGATCAGTTTCACACCTACCGCTCCCACTTCTCTTCGCTGACACACCCCCAGCATTTCTCCCATCCAGTCCTCTGTAATGACCGTTACATCATTATTCAGAAAAAGGAGATATTCACCTCTGGCATTTTTAACCCCAAAGTTGTTGATCGCGGAATAGTTGAATTCCTTTTTCCAGCAGATCAGATGGATCCTGGGATCCTCTGAAATCTTCCTGTAATAATCAAAAATCTCATCTGTAGTGCTGTTATTCTCCACGATAATGATCTCATAATTGTCGTAGAGTGTGTTCTTCTTAATAGATTCCAGGCATTTCTCCAGAGTTTCCTTCTCGTCTTTATTGGGAATGATAATGGAAACAAGCGGATGTCCCTGTACCGGGTATTTCACTCTGTAAAATCCAAGATCCGGAGTATGGCTTACAGTGCCTTTTACTCCAGTCCTCTCAAGATGTGCCTCGATAGCACGTTTGCCTGCTTCAAAAGCGTACATCTTACTTGCAGGATTATCAGCAGTAGATGCCTTGTGGGTACGCCAATGGTACAAAATCTCCGGTACATGCACCACTTCCCTGGCTTTTTCCACACAACGGAAAATAAAATCATAGTCCTGTGCACCGTCAAATTCCCTGCGGAATCCGCCCACTTCTTCTACAAGCTGCCGCCGCACAACAAAAAAGTGACAGATATAGTTATTGGAACGAAGCAGATCAATATTAAAATCTGGCTTCAGGTGCGGCTGAAAATGCTCATCCAGTTCAGCAGTCACCTTATCCTCATCTGTGTATACTGCATCCCCGTGCTCATGCTGGTTCAGTGCATTCACAACCTCGTAAAGAGCATTTGGCGCAAGAAGATCATCATGATCCAGAAGCCCCACAAATTCTCCCTTTGCCATGGCAAATGCAGCATTGGTGTTCTCTGCAATCCCTTTATTCTCAGTGAGTTCCTGCCAGCGTACTCTCCTGTCCCTGCTGCTGTATTCTTCCAGCACTTTTCTCATGGACTGATCTTCCGGACTTCCATTGGCAATGCAAAGCTCCCAGTCCTCATAGGTCTGTGCTTCCAGTGAATCGATCATCTGCCGCAAAAATAATTCCGGAGTACGATAAGCCGGAACTACCACGCTGATAAGAGGTGCGTAAGCAAATTTTTTCTTTCTTTGTTTGTCAAGGACCGTCTGGTCCGGCACATATGCCGCGTACCAGGGACCATAAGGGATCTCCTCCGGCTCAAAGCGCTCGTGCAGCCGTATCCAGAACTCCCTTGGACCATAATGCTTCAGATACAAAAGTCCCTTCTGGATCATGTAAGGAGATAATTTTTTGAAGAAACGAGACCACTGGATCCGTCCCTCTGATCCGTTTTTATCGCTCATATTAAAATCCTTTGCTTTTATAATGACCCTATTTTAACATTGAAGAAACAATTTTGCAAGGAAGCTGTAAAAGAAAGGTTGAATTGAACCACATTTTAGGATATGATTATATTTGTATTATATTTTTCTATTTTACAGGAAAAATATACTATATGTTATACTTGCAGCAGAATTGTATCTGCACTGTCAGAAAGAGTGTTACCATGTTGTTCACAGACAGCACTGCAGATACCCTTATTTTAATACAGGAGTTCATTATACTATGAAAAAGCGAAAGATAACCTCAGTTTTTCTGGCTCTTGGTCTTTTTGCATCTCTTCTTTTCCAGGTTCCCATATCTGCAGAAGAGGCAGACCAGAGTGCAGCAGTTGAAGCATCAGGTACCATATCTACCAATTCCATTTCCGGATGGCCACAGGCTTCCGATATTTCTTCTGAAGCGGCTGTAGTCATGGAGAATACCACCAATACCATTCTCTATTCCAAGAATGCAGACGAAGTACTTTTCCCTGGAAGTACAGTCAAGATCATGACCTGTCTTCTGGCTCTTGAGAATACACAGCTCACAGATGAGGTTACCATGACCGCCACCGGAGTTTCCGGTGTCACAGACGGTGGTGCCAGTATTTCCTCACAGGTTGACGAGGTCTTCACTGTAGAGCAGTGCCTGTATGCCATTATGGTTGCCTCTGCCAATGATATTGCACTGCAGATTGCAGAGCATGTAGGCGGTTCTGTAGACGGCTTTGTCCAGCAGATGAATACCCGGGCACAGGAGCTTGGATGTACCAATACCGTATTCACGAATCCCACCGGACTTCCGGATGACAACCAGCACACTACAGCCCACGACATGGCGCTGATCATGCAGGCCGCCAT
>OJNJ01001479.1_pt1 | contig 13326 bp, 16 predicted proteins | sample 1597491 | NCBI WGS metagenome assembly OJNJ01 (sample SAMEA2452132, study PRJEB22498) | human gut metagenome | biome: human feces; feature: human gut; material: feces | place: Australia | collected 2012 | reverse complement strand
AGGTGTGAAGACACGCAAGACAGAATCGGATGGAACCGGACAGAGTGATGTTCTTGAGCTTCTTGTGATTGATACGAAGAAGAATACATATCATAAGCTTCCAATTAACAGAGATACGATAACAGATGTAAAGTCATTAGATGATGACGGTTCTTATCTTGCCACAACGAAGACACAGATTGCGCTTGCACATGCAAAAGGCGATGGAATGGAACTGAGTTGTGAGAATACGGTGGATGCAGTATCGAATATGCTGTATGGTATTCGGATTGAAGGATATATTTCATTGAACATGGATTCGATTAAGATATTGAATCATTTGGCAGGAGGCGTGCCTGTTACGATTGAGGATGATTTTTCCCAGTCAGATCCATCTCTTGTAATGGGGCAGAATATAACATTGACAGATGATCAGGCGATGCATTATGTTCATGACAGAATGAATGTAGGAGATGGTACGAACGAGTGCCGTATGCGCAGGCAGAAGGCATATGTTGATGCGTTGTTCCCTTTGTATAAAGCAAAGTTACAGGCGGATAGCGGATTTATTAATGAATTTTATAATGACCTCTCGGATTATATGGTAACAGATATGAGTGTTGGAGAGATGGGGAATGTCGCCAATATGATTATGAACAGCGAAGATAAAGGCGAGCTTTCTATCAAGGGAACGAACGCTATTGCAGAAGATGATGGTTTTAATGAATTTACTATGGATGAAACAAGCCGTGGCGAAGTAGCGATGGAGCTGTTTTTTAATAAAGTAGAAAAATAACAGGAATGAGGAAAGAAGATGAGTCTTATTAATAACAGGAATGAGGAGAGTACCCCGGAATTTGAAGTGATTTCCGGAGGTAAAGAGGATGTTCGCAGTAGTTTTGCGGATAGAACAGAGCAGGAAGCAGAAATTGATCTGATTGATCTGGCATGGGCATTGCTTGACAAGATACATTATATTGTGTTGTGCTTTTTGATTGGAGCAGTGATAATGAATGCATATTCATATTTTCTTGTTCGTCCGACTTATAAGTCAACAGCGAAAATGTATGTTGTATCTGCATCTAAGAATTCAGTAGTTGATTTAGATGCTTTGAATATCGGTACATCGCTGACAGCTGATTATGAGCAGTTGATGTTAAGTTATCCGGTATTAGAGCAGGTAATCAATAAACTGAATCTGGATATGGATTCTGATACACTTGCAAAGATGATCACATTAGAGAATCCGACAGATACCCGTATTTTAAATATTAATGTAGTAAGTACTGATCCAAAGAGTGCAAGAGATATTGCGAATACACTTATGGATGTTTCTGTTGACTATCTTCCTAAGACGATGAGTACGAACGCACCAAACGTTGCACAGAAAGCCAAATTAGCAGATCATAAGGATGGCCCAAGCTATACGAAGTATACGATGATCGGTGCATTAGCCGGAGCGTTCCTCTACTGTATGTATCTTGTAGTGAAGTATCTTATGGATGATACGATCCATACAGCAGATGATATGGAGAAGTACTTTGATATTGTACCTTTGGCAGTAATTCCGGATGTTGAGGAGCTTGCATCGGAAAAACAGCAGAAAAAGGGAAAGCTGGAGAAGGGATTTAGTAAGTAATGAAGAAGTTGAATTTAAAAATAAAGGATATGCCTTACGCTGCAGAAGAGGCTTTGAATCGTTTAAGAGTAAATATTAAGTTCTGTGGTAAGAATACAAAGAAGATTGTTATTACAAGCAGTGTTCCTAATGAAGGAAAGAGTACAGTTTCTGTACGTTTATGGAAGCTTCTTTCAGAGGCAGGTTTTCCAACTGTTCTGGTAGATGTGGATTTACGTAAATCGGAGATACAGAAGAAGTATCAGGTAGAAGGAATTAAGGAAGGACTGAATCATTTCCTTTCCGGTCTGGCAGAGTATGAAGATGTTGTATACGAGACAAATATTCCAAATGGACATATTGTTCCAGTTACTACATTGCTGGAGAATCCATCTGCTTTATTGGAAGATCCGAGATTAGGAGAACTTCTTGACAGATTAGCAGAAGATTATCGATATGTTATTATTGATACGCCGCCGTTGGATAATATTTCTGATGGAGCGCTTATTGCCAGCATGAGTGATGGGGCAGTCTTAGTTGTACGTTGTGGAGAGACTTCTAAAGCGCTGGTAAGACAGTCACTGCAGCAGCTTGACAGGGTTGGATGCCCGGTTCTTGGAACGGTATTAAATCGTGCGGAAATCAGAAGTGGAGCCTATAAGAAGTATTACAATCGTTATGGTAAGAAATATGATGATTACTATGGTGCTTACTATGGAGGAAATACGACAGAAAAGAAAGCAGGTATAAAAGAGTAATAATTACATTTCTACAGATAGTATGATTTGTGTATCATATTGTTAGAGGATGTTGATTATATTTAAATCGGACACAATTTTTCGTCGTGGCCGAAAGATTTTTGTCAAAAGGAGGCATAAATTATGAAGACAGTAAAGAGAATCGCAGCAGTACTTCTTGCAGTAATGCTAATGGCTCCGGCAGCAGTTCATGCAGCTGCTCCATCTGTAAAACAAATTAATATTAACAAGAAAAAAGCTACTGCTACAGTAACGTACAATAAGAAAAAACAGTTACCTACAGTAATTACTGTAAATGGTCAGAAGCTTGTTGTTGGAAAAGATTGTATAATTTTAAAGAAGAAAAAGAGTGCTAAGAAGAATGCCGGTACTTACAAAATTACAATTAAAGGCATCGGTAACTACTCTGGAACAACAACAGTAACTTATAAGATTAAAAAAGCAGAGCAGAAGATTAAGACATCTGCAAAAGCTAAAACTTACAAGGCTTCTACTATTAAGAAGAAAGGTAAGAAGTTTAATCTTAAAACAAAAGCTATTAGCAAAAAAGTAACTTATAAAGTTACAGGAAAGAAATCTGCTAAAAAGTATATTAAAGTAAGTAAAAAAGGTAAGGTTACAATTAAGAAAGGTATCAAGAAAGGTACTTATAAGATTGTAATTAAAGCAAAAGCTACTAAGAACCACAAAAAGGGTAAAAAAGTAGTTAAAATTACTATTAAATAACAGTAATTTTGGGAGGCATCCTGCCACGAGGGATGCCTTTTTTTATTTCAAACACACTCTGGAGCATTTTCCAAACACGCTCTAGTTGACAAATTAATTTTTCTTATATACAATATTTAAGATATTTACAGAACAGATGAAACTGTTTACAGTGAGTCGATTTCTGATATAGTACTATAGTAATGAAGTGATTGATATTTGTCTTATGGGAATAAAAACTTTAAGAGAGATATCCGAAAAGAAAAGAGGAGAAGACATGTTTGAGAAGTTAGAGAGAAAGCTTGTAAATGTACTGCTTTTTTTTGATTTGTTTAAGATGAAAACAAAGATTCCTACAGATTTTAGAGGGGTAATGCACACACAGGACAAGCGTGTACAGAAGCTTGTAAAAAGAGCATATGAGATTCCATTTTATAAGAAGAGATTTGATGAGGCGGGAGTGAAGCCGGAAGATATCCGCACAGGAGATGATTTATCAAAGCTTCCGTTACTGACCAAGGATGAGCTTCGTGCCTGGATGAATGAGGAAGCGAAGAATCCGAAGTATGACTGCTGGTTCCACGATACAACAAGTGGATCTTCAGGAATTCCGCTGATGCTGCTCGTTTCTCCAAAGGAAAAGGCCTACAACATGGCGAACTGGTTCCGTGTTATGATGTGTGCCGGTTATAATCCATTTACAGGAAAGACGATGAGCCGTAAGAGTGCCCATAGTATTTCTGGTGGCAGCGATACATTTTTACAGCATTTCGGGATTTTGCGTCGTGGTTTTGTAAATCAGTATGCACCTGAACCGGAAATCGTAAAGCAGATTAATGCATATAAGCCAGACTTTTTATATATGAATAAGAGTGAATTTATGCGTATCTGTTTATATTGTAAGCAGAATCATGTAGAACTTGAGAAACCAAAGTTCTACTGTCCAACTGGAGAGAAGATCGACGATACCGCAAGAAAGCTTTTTGCAGAGATTTTAGGCCCTGGAATCATTGATTCTTATGGAACTGCCGAGACAGGTGCGGCAATGGTACGTCTTTTTGACAGCGAAGAATATACGGTGCATAATGACTCTTTTGTTGTAAATATTTATGATGAAAAGAATCGTCCTGCCAAAGAAGGTAACATCGTTGTAACGCCTCTTTACAAGACAGATTTACCGCTCATCAACTATGCGATTGGCGATAAGGGAACCTGCGAAGTTCGTGATGGTGTCCGCTATATCACAAGCGTACAGGGACGTATGAACGACTTCTTCCGCTATGAGACAGGCGAAGTTACAACATTCTTCGAAATTGCACCGATTATTGCTCATTGTGAGGACATTTTACAGATGCGTTTCATTCAGGAGACCTATCATAAGATTCATATCCAGTGCGTACACAATATAGCAGAATCTAAGCTGACAAAAGAGGAAGTTGAGAAAGATATGACAGCGAAGTTAAATGCGAAGTTCAAACATCCATTTGAGATTGAATACGAGTGGATGGATTCTATTCCACCGGATAAGAACGGAAAGCTTCGTATGATTGTATGTAAGGTACAGGATTAGGAGGTATACAATGGCTGGGAAAAATAAAGATGCTTCTCTGAATAAGAGAGCCTTTACTTCAGGATTTTTCTTCATCCTGGCACAGCTTTTTGCAAGGGGGCTGACATTTGCGGTAACCCCGATTTATTCAAGGCTGCTGACAAAGGCACAGTACGGTGTAGTCAGAACCTACGAGTCATGGCTTCTGATTGCCTATACGATTATGTCACTCTGCCTCTGGCGTAGTGTTGATGTGGCGAAGAAAGATTTTGAAGACGATTATAATGGTTATGTATCGAGCGTACATACACTTTCCTACATTGCCATTGCATTCTTCTTTGGACTGTGCATGATATTTAAGACACAGGTACAGGATTTTTGTCAGATGGATGATCTGATGTTTTACACCTGCTTCCTGTATGTATTTACTTATACAAGTATGCTTTATGTGCAGCGAAGAGACAAACAGGTACTCAAATATAAATTCAGTACGATGGCAACTCTGCTTACGATCGTGCCGGGAACGTTCCTGTCTATATGGCTTATTTACAGAGGACGTGTCCAGGGGCTTATCGGACAGCTTGTAGACCGCCGGGTTATCGGATACTATGTACCACAGATTATCGGTGGTGCTGTTGTTGCAATTGTTATCTGGACACAGGGCAAAAAGTTCATTAATTTAAAATACTGGAAATACGGTCTGGCATTCAGTCTTCCGCTTATTCCAGAAGCCTTATCCATCCAGATTATGAACCAGTCCGATAAAATCATGATTCAGAAAATGATCAGCAAAGAGGCAGCTGGTGTATTTGCCATTGCCACAACAATCTCTTTCATTATCTGGATACTTGAGGATTCTGTATGGAATGCCTGGATTCCGTGGCTTTATGCCAAAATCGGAGAGGGCGCAGAAAAAGAAGTTGCCAAACCGTGGATTTCTGTTATGCACATGTTTGGAATCCTCTCCTGGATTCTCGTAATGCTCGCCCCGGAGGAGATTTTAATCCTCGGTGGTGCCAAATATAAAATGGCAGTCTGGCTTATTGCTCCAATGGTATCGGGAACTTTATTCAGATTCTACAGCTATAGCTATTCTGCTCTTCAGAACTACTATAAACGAACCCAGTATGTAGCTGCAGGAACGATTGGGACGATGGTATTAAATGTAATCTTAAACTACGTTTGTATCCTGAACTTCGGTTACATGGCAGCCGCCTACACAACTGCGTTCAGCTATATTATTCTCCTGCTCGTACAGGGAATCTTAGAGCATAAAATCACAGGAATGGTCATTGTACCACTTCATAAAACGGTACTTATCGCTATTGCTTATGGGACAATTAATCTGCTCTCTATGAATCTGTACAGAGTCGCATGGTATTATCGCTATGCGGTGATGATTCTGGTGGTAGGTGCGGCTGCGATTGCATTGAGAAAACAGATGATGGCAGTGTTGAAGATGTTCAAAAAGAAATATTTTCAAGAAATTTGAAAGCTTATATTGCTAATAGTGGAAAAACACAGCTTGAAATAGCCAAAAGTATTGATGTCTCCCCTCAAACATTTAATACTTGGTGCCAAGGCATTGCTATTCCACGTATGGGAAAAGTACAAGCCTTAGCTGATTACTTTCATATAAATAAATCTGATTTAATCGAAGATAAATCTTCCTTACCTAAAGTCAATACTCTTGCAGCACACTTTGAGGGCGAAGAATTTTCAGAGGAAGAAATGGATGAAATTAAAAACTTTGTGGAGTTTGTAAAGAATAAAAGAAAATAGCACAATGAAAATATAATATACTTACCAGGGGAACCGAAGGGGCGGTTGGCTGGCTTCTGAATTTTACGAAAGGAGCTGATGCCAATGGTTACATATTCTGATTTATTCACATTTGTAATTATGCTTTGCGCTGTTATCACTCTTGTATTAGCTATCATTAATGCAAAAAAGTAACGTCCTCTCTCTGGTAAAGGTAGACGTTACTTCTTAACTTACTATCACAACCAGAAGCTAGGCTCAATCTAGCTTTCGGTTCTCTTGTTAAGTATATTATATCAAATTATTTTATTTTTTCAATACGTCCCATTTATGGGACACTTCATAAGATATACTTTAGTGGGGAGGTGATAACTTGAATCAGTTAGAGCAATTAGAATCAGAAGCCTGCAATGATGGTATAGAAATTGTGGATTATTCTTTTAACAGTCCAAATATCAAAGGTCTATATTGTGACGGAACTGTTGGAATTAGTACCAAATTACAAACTACTGCCGAAAGACTTTGTGTTTTAGCAGAAGAATTAGGACACCATCATACTTCTGCCGGCAATATACTTAATATGAGTTCTGCTTCCAATCGCAATCAGGAGCAGAAAGCTAGAATTTGGAGTTACAACAAACTAATAGATTTACAAGGTTTTATAGATGCTTTTGAGCACCATTGCAGTAATTTATACGAAACAGCAACTTTTCTTGGTGTTACAGAGCAGTTTCTTGCAGACACAATAAATGCCTATATGCGTAAATATGGATGTTACATAAAGTGCAAAAATTATGTTATTGAATTTGGATTTAATTCAGTAAATGTAATAAAGCAATATAATTAATTTTAAGGAGGGAAAAAGTATGGCAATAATAAAATGCGTGGAATGTGGAAAGGAATTTTCAGATAAAGCTTCTGCTTGTCCTGAATGTGGATGTCCTACTGAATATTCAGTAGATTCAAATGATGCTACTTCTAATTCTGATGAATTTGTAGAGCAGGATTCTATTGTGGAAGATGAAACAGAAGAATCTACAGCTAATATCACCGACACAGTAAAGGATTTTGCCGGCAAAGCTTTAGCATCTTGGAATGACAGAAACCATGCCACATCAAGAGTTAATGTAATTAAGGTGGACGAACAACATAGAACTTTTCAAATTAAAGGATATGTTCCAAAACATAAGGGTACAGGTGTCGGAAAAGCTTTAAAAGGTGCTTTATCAATACAATCTCTTGGTCTATCAAACCTAATAGGAAATAGCATTAGTTCATCAGGAAACAAAAATTGGTATAGCTTTGATGACTTGGTAAGCTATGAGCTTTTAGCTGATGATTCTGTTGTCGTAAGTGGTGGTGTAGGACAAGCATTAATAGGTGGTTTAGCCTTTGGTGCTGCCGGTGCAGTTGCCGGTGGCATTACCGGAAAAAGAAAACAGAAGAAAAAAATTGAATCTCTTATTATTAGAGTAACCTTAAATGATTTCAAGACACCTTGCATTTGCATTCCTATTGTAACTAAAGCTGTAAAAGTTGGAACAAAAGATTATTTTCAGGCTACAACTGAAGCTCAACAGGTATTATCAATGCTTGATGTAATTGCACATAATAAATAATTATTACAAATAAAAAAAGAGCCAGCCACTCACGACCAGCTCCAAGTGATATAAATACCACCCTAGACAAGTTGTATTTTATCACTTTTAGGAGCATCTGGTCAATCCGAACTACTGTTCATAGGCTGGGTGTTATTTTTATACCCTTTTAAGTGGGAAAGGAGATACAATATGGCTAAAGCAAAGAAAACATCATCAGGGAAATGGAGAACATTGGTATTTGACTATGTTGATGAAAAAGGCAAAAGACATTATAAGTCTTTCACTGCAAACACGAAAAAGGAAAGTGAGTATCTTGCCACTGAATATCAAATGAACAAAAATGACTGCAAAGAAGATAAAGGTAACTGCACTGTTGGTCAAATTATATCAGAATACATTGATTCTAAACGAACAACGCTGTCTCCAACAACCATCAGCGGATATGAATGTTCCTACAGAAATCATTATAAGGCAATCTTAGATTCACCAATAAATGTTCTTACCTCAAATATCCTTCAACGTTGGATTGGTGACTTGAATCAAAGACTTTCACCTAAAACAGTATTGAATACATATGGTTTGTTTCATTCTGCAATTGACTATGCAGATATACCATTCAATTTTAAAGTGAAATTGCCACAGAAGAAAAAAGATGTAGACATATATATTCCTACAGATAGTGACGTAAAGAAACTCATACAATATTTTAAAGACCAAGATAATAAAGATATGCTCGTTGCTGTTTATCTTGCAGCTTATGGCACCTTGAGACGTTCAGAAGTTTGTGGTGCTACTGCTGATGATGTTCATGGAAATAAACTTACGGTTAATAAAGCATTAGTTGATGCTCACGATAAAGGACTTATCCTAAAAGCAACAAAAAATACATCCAGCACACGAGTTATAGAGTTACCCCAATTTGTCATTGATGAATTACCAAAAAGTGGAAAGTTGGTGCATATTGTTCCACGAACATTGACAAGAAATTTTGCTTCTGCTGTGAAGCATTTGAAACTACCTCATTTTAGATTTCACGATTTACGACATTACTCTGCATCAATAATGCATGCTATTGGAGTTCCTGACGTTTACATAATGGAACGTGGTGGATGGAGTTCTGACAAGACACTGAAAGCTATTTACAGAAATTCCTTAACAGACTATCAGAGAAAATATACAGATATGACCAATGATTATTTTTCAAAACTATAAACTATAGCCTTAGATTAACTTCTAGGGCTATTTTGCGTTGCATTTGCGTTGCATTTTGCGTTGCATTTTATCCAAAACATACCTTTTTAGTCACTTCAATCACAATTATGTAAAACGCTACACTGCCGATAAATAAAGGGATTGCGATAAATAAAGGAGTTTTGCTGATTTTGTATAATAGGGTTCGATCCCCGTCTCGCGCTTCTTTTTTTGCCCTTATTTAAAGGGCTTTTCTTGTATTTGAAACCGTTTGCGTTGCATTTTGCGTTGCATAAAATCAAATAGGTATTTAGGAGCACCATTTACTGATGCTCCTTTTTTAATTTATTTGCAAACTTTTGTATTTACGTTATACACCCAACAGTCATGTCCCATTATGTGATAAAACTTACCCTGAACCTTGTCCACTGCAAGTCTCTGACCTTTTTTGAATTTGCCAAGACTCTTAGTTCTTGCTAATGCTTTTGGAGCTTTTCTCTTGTGGCAGTTTTTTGTTGTCTTGATGTACTTAATTGGCTTCTTAATCAAGAATAAATACTTAACATACTGCTCCCACTCTGCTCTTGTTGTTGTTTCATATTTACCACCACTGTTCCAAGGGTCGTAAATATGAATATGGTCTTTTGTAACTTCACGGACAAAGACATAGTGACCTGATGTAGTCCAGATGCTCTTGCCCATACAGGCTATACCAATGTACTTGTCTGTTCTAATCTTCTTAAGGAAATCTGTGACAACTGCTGCATTTTTCTTTCCATATAAAGAAGTATAGTTTAACTGTACAGAATCAGAATAACCATAATGCTTCAATGCCTTGACCATACCTGAATAATATGTACCAGATCCGTGACAGCTACATCCATTATCTTCCATCCATTTTGCTGTTTTGGCTGGTGTAATAGATGGAACTAAATCATATACTGCATCTGCAATAGATGTTGGACCACATCCTTGTGCTGATATTGTACCACCGGAATAATAATTCTTGTTCCACTTAGTATCTTTCTGCTTAAAATTCTTATATCCCATAATTTACACCTCACTTTCCATCACTTCAATTCCATATTCTTCTGCACATGTATGCTCAATCTTACATCCTCTGTATTTATCCCAATCTTTACAGAAATATGCAATATCTGCATCTGCCAATAACTCTATACTCTTACCTAAAAACCACAATGGCTTTGCATTATGTGGTGCATTTTCAAAAAAGCTGTCAATGATTTCTACCTCTTCATTATGCTTTTCCCTTATTGCTTTAATTGCTTTTTCTCTTTCTGACTTAATCTGCTCATCTGTTTTATCTCTCATTGGCTGACTTATAAATACTTTCATTCTAATTATCCCTCACTTTCTTCATCATCCATATGTATCTTTTCTTCTGTCTGACTTTTTATGTTCTTAACTAATGGCATCAGAAAAGATGGTATTTCAACTCCAATATCTACTATGTTTTCTAAAATGCTTATCAGTTCATTACATGTAATCCATATTGCAACTATGCAGCTTACCAGAAACGTAAACGGAAGTGTTATTCCTGCTGTTTGTGATGCATACAAAATCAGTTGGTCTATTACTGCACCTACAACTACCAACAGCCACATTGACACTTTCTTTGCAATTCCCCTAAAGCTCTTGTATGAACTTATGGTTCCATCTTCTCTATACTTTGCAGCCATTAAGCCTGTTCCATAGTCAATAATGTTACAAAGCACCATTAATAATGTAGGAATGTATAATATTCCTAATATGGAAGACAACATGCTTCCTATTGCTGTTACGATTTCTTTAATGTGTTTCATATTTGTACTCCTTTTCTTTATTTTGCTGTAAAAAAATAAGACCTTATGTTTACGGTCCTAAATGCACTTACTTATAAATTTTCTCTTAATAAAAATTACAATTTTTCTGTAATTTCCTTAACCATTCCATCATTTGAAGGAATTACGTTTTCTATAATTTCGTCAAAATCTACATCTAATGCTGTGAAATAACTTGGAACTAATAAATTATCATATGTATCATCATAAGTTTTTCCACCATCAGTAGTTTTTCTCAAAACTGACTGAACTCGACTATAAAAACAGATTTTGACACCATCTAACCTCCCCTCAAATACAATATAAGTATCTTCTGTATACTGGTATGTATCTGTATCATTAGGATAAATATATTGTATAGGATAAGTTTTCTTAAAAGCTCTTTTTTTCATATTAAATTACCTCTTAATTTTATAAAATTATGACACTAAAAAAGATACTGCAAATGATAAACTTGTATTGATAGGAACAGTTGAACTGCCATTATACTTTGCAATTACTACATTTCCACTTGGATTAATTATCATTAACCAATACTTGCCTACACCAGTATCTCCGCAAATGCGATACAACGGATCTGCAGGTCGGTAGCCTGATGGTAATGTAAATATCTTATAAAATGTAGACGAGGCTGTTGTGTCTATTGCTGCACTTGCAGTAATAACCCCTCGTAAGTCAACAACTTTTCCAACACGTCTATATCTGCAACGATAATTACTTGCACAGGCTATATTAGAACCAAAATTTGTAATGTTTTGCCATCCAGTATCTGTCCCTGCCAAATTAGTCCAAGCACTCCATCCACCACTTTTATATCTTTTATATACGCTGTCCAACGATACATCAGGAATCCAAATCTGAAATACAGTTCCTTCTCCACTTACATACAAAGTTCCCCAGTTAGTTGTAGGGCAGTTCGTACAAGCTGTTGTCTTAATATGATAAATACCTGTATTTGTTAATGTGTTCCAATCAGTAGCTGTAGTTATTACATACTGCCTGATGTACATACTTTTAAGTAGGCCCTGAATTATTCCTAATCCGGTTAAATCTAAAACTTCCATTGTTTCTTTAGCCATAATGCACCTCTTTTCCTACTGTTCAAACAATGCTCTAATTTTATCGGCTGAAATGGAAACTATGGTTACACCTTCTAAAGATTCAACTCTACCTTGTAACGCTTCAATATTATCTGTATTTGTTTTTACCTGCCCATTTGTGAGTTCTTTAACTGCGTTCTTGGCATTTGTTTCAGCAGTATCAGCCTTTGTTTTAGCATCTGTAGCAGCCGCACTAATGGCTTCCTGTTTAGCAGTAGCGATAGCAGCTGTGAAATCTACACTGGCAACCTTAGAATTAATATATTCTACGATTGTTTTTGATTCGCTACCTTCAGGTAATGAACCTACTAATTTAACTAAATTAGCAATATCAGTCTTATTTGTTTGAATAGTCTGATTCATTGCCGACGCATCATTTTCATGTGTTGAAATCCAGGTTGCTATTTCTTTTAAAGTATCATAAGCTTCTGGTGCTTCAGCTATAATTTTAGCTACGGCATCTGCCACCTGTTTAGCAACAGAGCCTTCAGTCTGTGCGTTTCCATTTAATGTTGCTATTGCAGTAGTATTGGCTTTTACATCAGCCTTTATTGTTGAATCATCATAAGTGGCTGACTTTATCTTGGTTTCTAATTCTGCTTTTACTGCTTTAATAAGAGCTCTTACGGAATCTTGCGTATTCTCGTCACCATTCAGTTTATCTAAAGCATCATTAATATTTTTAAGTTCAGTCTTTTTTAATTCATCAATTTTTGTCTGTGCTGTACCTACTGTTTCTTTCTGCTCAAGTAATGCCAGTATCTCTGAATGATAAATTGACAAACCAAGGGCATCTAATACTTCCTTTATTTCTGACATTTATTCTTCTCCTTTCTGTCTGAATAAGTTTTTTATGTAATCTTTTGAAATAACTTCCACTGTTTCTCCTACCTTGACGTACTCATTTGAAGACGTATTCCACACAGATATGTTTCTTTCTGCCATATTCACATACAACTCATTATCTTTACCTTTAGACGGTAAAACATAACTCTTAACAAGATTGCACTGTTCCTTTCCTGTAACCTGCACCCACTGATTATCATAAAACCATAGAATTCCTGTTTTTTTCACAAAGCAAAAACAGGTTGAATCTGTTTCATAATCTTCTCTTTCTTCATCTGTTTCAAGAATGTTTATTTTGTTATAGAATGTTCTTTTCCCATTTAAGTCAAGAACAATTCTCCCCTTATCTTTTACAAAAATAAGTTGTCCGTCAGTTA
>OJNJ01001459.1_pt1 | contig 13410 bp, 8 predicted proteins | sample 1597491 | NCBI WGS metagenome assembly OJNJ01 (sample SAMEA2452132, study PRJEB22498) | human gut metagenome | biome: human feces; feature: human gut; material: feces | place: Australia | collected 2012 | reverse complement strand
ACCAGCCTCTTTTCAAGGCCTGATAGTTGGGCTTGTATTCTATTATCCACAGCTGAATAACACTTCACACCTTAAGTAATAGAGCGATTGGGTATCCTATTTCCTAATCATCAGAGATCACGAACCTTTGTCAGAAATCGTGAGTTGGATATAGTTTGAAAACAGATACGGCCTTCCATTGAATGCAAGAAGTTAGCGTGCTGCATATAAACCTCTATATAGATATGTACCGACATTGCTGTTTCGTTTCATTGAATTGGAAATTATTATGCACTGTTCGAGCCGGGCGGAGATAGCCAATTGGCTGTGCGCTCCCGGCGCTAACAGCACATTGCATACGACCATATTTTGCTCTGTATGATACGCGACTGGCCATGGTAAAGATATTGTTTTGTTAGCGCCGGGCGGAATTAGCCATTCGGTTTTCGCCGATAATGTACAATAAGGGACCTGTTGACAAAGTGGCGCGCAAATCCTTTCTGTGGTATAAATAGTTATAGGAGGGATGTAGCATGATGGGACGCCAAAGCAGACAAATGGCAATGATTTTCGTAGACTTTTACTAAACCACGCATTGTTGCATTAAGTGCTTGACAATCACCACCACTTGTAAGAATTCCAACTCTCATAAAACTCCTCCTATTTCACATCATTTTTAAAAAAGTATTCTTGACTATTCATTTCTCTATTTTTATTTTTTATACGTTTGTATTTACCATTATTTTCTAATGAACATGCTTTTACATTATCACGAAGCATACAATCAAACATTGTTAGTAACTTATGTTTTAATTTTTCATCTAATACAGGCGCTGCCACTTCAACACGTCTTTCAAGATTTCGTGTCATTAAATCAGCTGAAGAAATATAAACAGTTGGATTATTTTTACCGAAAATATAAATTCTAGAATGTTCCAAATATCTTCCAACAATTGATAGAACTCGGATATTTTCCGTTGCTTCTTCAACACCAGGAATAATACAACAAATTCCCCTTACAACCATATCAATTTGAACCCCTGCTTGACTTGCTTCAATAAGCTTATCAATCATCTTTTTACTTGTTACTGAATTACATTTAAAGCCAATATAAGCTTCTTTTCCTTGTTTAGCAAGTTCGATTTGTTCATCGATATACTTAAAGATATGACTGATCATACAATGTGGTGCTACCATGAGTAAATCTGTATGATTTTCGGTTTCACCTAAACATAAATGATTAAATACTCCATTAATTTCTTCTCCGATTTCATATTTAGAAGTCATTAATGATAAATCTGTATAAAGTCTTGATGTTTTTTCATTATAATTTCCCGTACCAATTTGGCTAATATATTGAATTCCTTTTTCATTTTTATACGTGATTAAACATAATTTAGAATGCACTTTTAAACCATCTAAACCATAAATCACACGACATCCGGCCTCTTCTAAACGTTTCGACCAACCAATATTATTTTCTTCATCAAAACGCGCTCTTAATTCAACTAAAACAACAACTTCTTTTCCATTTTCTGCTGCTTTAATTAAAGATTTTACGATTTTAGAATTCTTTGCTACACGATAAAGTGTCATTTTAATACTTACCACATTTTTATCATTACTTGCTTCATCTAAAAGTCTTAAAAATGGTGACATAGATTCAAACGGATAAGAAAGTAATAAATCTCTTTTTAAGATTTGTTTAATCATTGGTACTCTATTTTCAACGAATGCATTATTTCTTGCTTCTAAACGTTTATAGAACATACTTGGACAAATATATCTTAAACGCTCTCTTAATTCACCCACAAAACCAAAATCAAGAGGTGAATTATTAATGAAAACTTGATTTTTCTTTAAATTCAAGAAATTCATCAACATAAGTACTTCAAGTTCGCCTAATCCTGGCGTCATTTCTAAACGCATTGGTGAAAGTTTTCTTCTTTGTTTAATTAAGTTTTCCATCATTTCTCGATAATCTTCATGTCCTTCTAATGAATGATCATCTTCATCAATATCCGCACTTCTTGTTACACGAATAAGTGCTTTTTCTTTTACAGTATATTTAGAAAAAATACGTGAAACAAAATGTAAAATAATATCTTCTACTAAAATAAATTTTTGTGGTTGACTTGGAAGTGCAATCAGTCTTTCATCCATCGCATTAGCACAAGAAATAATTCCCATTTTTCTTTTACCTTTTTTCGATTCAAGGCGTACAACGACATACATTTCACGATTGTTGATAAATGGAAATGGTTGTCTTTTAGAAATAACTTGTGGTGAGATAAGTGGTAGTAATTCTCTTTCAAAATAATCAGCAAAATAACGACGGTCTTCCTTGCTTTCAATATCTTTATATTTTATTACTGACCATCCTGATCGTCCAAGTTCTGACATCACATTTTCATAAATACGATCTTTCTTTTTATTAAGATAATGGACTTTTTTTAAACAGGCTTTTAATTGTTCTAAACCCGTCATTCCTGTTTTATTGTCTTTGGAATCTGGATAAAATAACATTTGGTCATAAAGTGATCCTATACGTACCATAAAAAACTCATCTAAATTTGTTTGATAAATTGAAATAAAGCTTAACTTTTCCGCAAGTGGTACTTGTGGATCTTTTGCTTGCATTAAAACACGATCGTTAAATTTAAGCCATGATAACTCTCTATTTTCTCGGCATACGTTCATTTTTATTCCCCCAATGTATAATTTATACACTCTTTCTTATTTAATATAAAAACATTTTATACTTTCAACAATCTACCATCTATCAAGTTTATGTAAAATTCAAAAAAAGAAGAATTATTTTTTCTTAATTTGTCGATTATAAAACTCATCTTCTGGTGTTGGTTTTCCAAAAAGATAACCTTGAATATAATCTGGATTTAATTTTTTGATTTCTTGAAGTTCTTCTTCCGTTTCAACACCTTCAATACATACATTCAATTTCAAAGAATGTGCCATTTCAATAATATAAATCAAAATACTTCTTTCATAATTTGAAGAAAGTGCTTTTTGGGTTAAAACACGATCTATTTTAATATAATGCGGTGTTAAATCACTTAAACGATATGCATTTGAATAACCTGTTCCATAATCATCCAAAATAAGCGTAATTCCTTCTTCTTTCAATGATGACCAAAGTTTTTTATAATGATATGTATTTTCTAAATAACCTGATTCTGTTACCTCAATCCCTAACAAAGCAGGTTTTAAGTTAAAATCTTTTAAAGCTTGTTTAATTTCATCTAAGATCTTACTTTTAATAATTTGTACATAGGACAAATTAACATTCACCTTAAATTCAGGAATAAATTCTTGCCACTTTTTACAACAAGCAACCGCTTGTCTTAAAATCCAACGACCAGCAGGAATAATTAAACCAGATTCTTCTAAAATAGGAATAAATTCTGCTGGTGAAATAAATTCAATTTGTTCATTTCTTTTCATTTTAAAACGCATTAAAGCTTCTGCGCCTATAAGATTTCTTGTATGTATATCAATAATTGGTTGGTAATAAACATCAAAATTCTTAAAATTGTGATCAACTGCATTTTGTAATTCAACACGAATTTCTCTTCTTCGAATGAATTGTTTATATTTATCTTGTGTAAAGAAATAACAACTATTCTTTCCTTTTTTCTTAGCTTCGTTTAAGGCAAAGTCTGAATATTTAATAAGTGTATCATAATCTTTCATTTCTTTATCAATCTCAACAATCCCTACTGAAATCGTATAAACCACGCGATATACATTCTCTTCTAAAGCAACCTCAACTGATTTTTTTAATTCATCATAAAGTTCTAAGATATCTTCTTTTGAGTGATTTGCTAAGTCCATAATTATAAAGCGGCCATTCCCCAATTCGTAAATCTTTTGATTTTCATTGATACACGATTGCATACACATAGAAAACTGTTTTAAAATTTCATCTCCACACTTTAAACCAAAACGCCCATTGATTTCGTCAAAATCATCAATACCAATTTGCATAAAATAACCTGTAATATTATTTTTACTTTTAGAAGAAACATACTCCTCTAAACTTGGTTCTCTTAAAAGTCCACTAATATTATCTGCTTTTTGTCTTTTTCCAATTTCATTAACACAACCAATAAGGTATAAAGGTTTATTAAATTCATCTAAAATCACATCACCTCGACAATTGACCCAAACTGGATTATGTTGTCGATCTAACCAACGATAATGTAAACTATGCTCGGTAATTTCTCCCGATTTAATTTTATTGAACTCATCAAATAATAAAGGAAGATCGTCTTCATAAACAAAATAATTATGGGCTTTTGTTGCATCACAAAAATGATAATTTGGCAAACAAAAACGACTTACGGCATGTTTTGAAATACTATAATAATCATTTTGAATATCAAAAAGATATAAATAATCATCCATACTTCGATTAAATAATTGAATAGCTTCTTCCAATTGTTCTCTTGAAAGATTTATTTTGTTTTTTTTCAAAACAGTTCCTCCTTATCCTTTTTTTCCTCTTTGTATATGTTTTTCCTTTTTTCTTTCATACATTAATGTATCTGCCAATCTAATGGTATGATTTAAATCAAAAGGACTATTATAGTCAAAGACACTTATTCCATAGGATAAACTAACATAATAAGGTAAATGATATTTTTTATTAAAGTATTGTGTTCTTTCTTGAATTAATGAATCAATTTGAATAATAAAATCTTCATTTTTACAAGTAAACGCAATACCAAATTCATCGCCACCTAAGCGTCCAATAACAGCATGTGTTTGAAAAATATCATTTAGTATTTCACATACTGTTTGAATTGCTTTATCTCCCTGGTCATGTCCAAATGTATCATTAATATATTTTAAATTATCTAAATCCCCTATAAAGAAATAAAGATTTTTGGAAAGTTCTTTATATTTTTTATAAAGAACTTTAATATTTTGAATAAGTCCTCGTCGATTATAAACATGAGTTAATTCATCTGTATTAGAAATACTATTTAGTTCTCTAACAATAGAATTGACATTTAAAGATATCCCAATTTGATTAGAAAGATATTCAAGTGTTTCTAAATCAAAATATGTACAATCCGTCACCAAAAAGCCATAAAAATTTTCATTAGAGTAAATGCTTGTAAGTATTTTATAAGGTTGCTTTGCAAGATTTAAAACATCTTTTAGTAACACATGTGTATTTTTAATAGGCTGTCTTTGACCATTTTCTACATTTATAATTAATTCCATTGTTTTTGGCATGATAAATGGTCTAAATTCATAAGTCATAACAGGTGTTTCAAAAAGATAAAGCTGTGCATTATGAATACCTAGAGAAGGTATATTATCCGCAATAGCATAAATATCATCATTCAATGATTCAAACAACATCCCTTTATTCACTTGTCCAATACTTCTCATTCTCCTTGTATAGCGCTTTTCTTTTAACAAAAGAAGATAATTATAACTACTAATCATTTGTAAATAAATATATTGTTTAAAAGATTGGAGTTTTATTTTATCTTCCATGTTGAGGTAGTTTTCAGTATTTATTAAAAATGATAGACATAAAAAGAGTCTTTCTAAATCCAAATAACGAATATCATCTTCATTAAAAATCAAATTAATATAATCTCCTATTTGTTGATAAACGCGATGTTTCGTACAATCTTTTACCGAAAGATCCAATAAATAAGTAAAGAAACTCCATACAGTTTTTTGATAATTGGAACTATAAACCAATTTATTATCAAAAACATATTGTGTCATTCCTTGAGCTATATATTCATTACTTTCTTTTTCAGCTCTACAAAAACGAATAAATTCACCAATTTCAGTTTCTTCATAGTTTTCACAATCAACAGAAAGACGAGGAATAAAATGGGCATCAATGTATTGATTTTGTGTAGAACCATTTTTATAAAGATCATAGCCTTGTTTTATTCCTAAATAAGCAATAAAAGAAGCATCCGCATGACAAGAAGCAAGTGGTGGAACCATATGTGTTGATTCTGGTTTATCATCAAAACCAGACACCATAATATCTTTACCTACACGTTTTCCTATTTTTTCTAATTCACGATATAAATAATAAGCAATATCATCCGTCACGCACATAATTCCATCTAATTCAGGATTTTCTTGAAGCCATTTATTCATTAAATTCCCTGAATCAATATTATAACCCGGTGTTGATAAAATATATTTTTCTTCAAAAGGCATATCATGACTTGATAAAGCTTCTTGATAACCTGCAAGTCTTTGTTTGGCAGTAACCCCACTATCATAACCAGTAATAATTCCAATATGTTGACAATGATTTTTTTCAATCATATAACTTACAGCATTATAAACACTTTTTTTGTTATTATAGACAACAAAAGGATAATCTTTTATTTGTGAATTTAAAGTAACAACTGGTATATGAAAATATTTTGGAAAAGCCTCTCTTGTTTTTTGATCCGTACGACAAATACTTGAAGCGGGAATAACTAAAAAATCTAAATCCAAATAATTTGCAAAAGCATAGACATTTGCTTTTTGATAATCAGAAGATTGTACAAACTTTACATTTGGATCAACTGAACCACCAAAAAAGATAACAAGTTCTATTCCCAGTTCTTTACACGCTTCATTTGCTCCTCGACATATTTCCATATTATAATCAGAGGCACTTGTAATCATAAGTCCTGCTTTAATTGAGTGTTCCATTTTTTCACCTCTTTTCATCAATTATAACACAAACCTATAAAAAAGATAAAAAAAAGACCAAATGGCCTTCAGATAAATTCTACAAGTCTTGTACAAATTTCAGAATGTTATTGTCAAAAAATTATTTAAGGAAGAAAAACCTGTTCATGATTTGTCTATGATGTTTATTATATTTTTTCTTAGATAAAAATCAATTTATTCTTATCAAAAGCAAAAATAAAAGCGATTATATTGTTAAAAAACTTAATTAACTATCTGACACATCTTTTGATTTAACACCGTTATTATCACTTTAAACCGAGGAGTATCATCTATCACTTCTTTAAAATATTATATACTTGTCTTAAAGAGGTTACTATGGCTAAAAATCAAAAACCAAAAAAGGATTCTTTAATTACTTTAACTAGAAAATATGCAAATTTCATAAGTCATGATAAATAAGATACCATTCATACAATAAGTTAATTCAACATAGACCTCCATCTTGCTTACCCCTTTATCATCATATATGATGGCAAGTAAAAAAGATGTCAAAAAAGATTGGACATTTAAAAAAGTATGGACAAAAATCCATACTTTCTACACATTATTTTTTTGAACGATCGATTGCTTCCATCACAGCGTTTCTAAAATTATTTTCTTCTAAAGCCTTAACACCTTGAATCGTAATACCACCTGGAGAACAAACTTGATCTTTTAAAATACCTGGATGTAATTGCATCTCTTTAACCATTTTTGCACTTCCTAAAACAGTTTGGCTGGCAAGCTTATAAGCCAAATCACGAGGCAAACCATTTAAGACTGCACCATCTGCTAAAGCTTCAATAAACATATAAACAAAAGCTGGTCCACAACCACTTAAAGCACCACCGGCAACCATTTGATAATTTTCAATAAGATAAACCTCACCAATACTTTCAAACATTGTTTGTACATAATTTAATTCTTCAGCTGTTAAAGTATTGTCTTTTTCAAATAAAGTCGTTCCTTCTAATACCTTAGCTGGTGTGTTTGGCATAATTGTTAAGTGATGTGTTCCCGGTAATAATTCTTCATATTTATCATTTCCATAACCAGCAACAATTGAAACGATCACTTGTTGATCAATGACTGATTTTATTTTTGAAATAACACTTTCTACGACATTTGGTTTGACCCCCATCACCAAATAATCACAATTTTTAACAACGTCCTGTTCACTTGAACATACATGAATACCAAAATCTTGTTCAAACATCATCAGCTGTTGACTATTTATATCATATCCATATACCTCACTACCATCAATAAAATCACTTTTAATAAGACCTTGGCAAATTGTCCCGGCCATATTCCCTAATCCTATAAATCCAATTTTCATTTAAATTTCCCCCTTTATAAAAATGAGCTAACATCGTTAGCTCATCTTATTAAATTCTTCTATTTTTGATAAATGCTGGTGGAAAACCATCATCATCATCTTCGTCATCATCATATGATTCAAAAGTTTGAGGTTCTTCACCTAAAGGTCTTGCTACTGAAGGTTGGACAGTTACTTCTTCCTTTTCTTCCTCGAATCCTGTTGCGATAACAGTAACAATAATTTCATCATCTAAGTTTTCATTAATAGCAATACCTAAATAAGTATTAATGTCATCTCCAACTTCTTGAGTAATTGTTTCAAGAGCAATATTAGCATCATATAATGAAATATTTGGTCCACCTGTAACGTTAATAATAGCATCTTTAGCACCTGCTACGGAAACTTCTAATAAAGGTGAAGAAATTGCACGTTTTGCAGCTTCTTTTGCTTTATCATCTCCTGATGACATACCAATACCAATTAACGCATTTCCTCTATTTTTCATAACTGCACAGATATCTGCAAAGTCAAGGTTGATAAATGCAGGAACAGCAATTAAATCAGTAATTGTTTGAACACCTTGTCTTAATACATTATCAGCTTCTCTAAATGCTTCTTGCATTGGACGTCCACCAATTAGTTGTAATAAACGGTCATTTGAAACCACAATAATACTATCTACATTAGAACGTAATTCATCAATACCTTCGATTGCTTGTTTTTTACGTTTCATTCCTTCAAAAGTAAATGGTTTAGTAATAACACCTACTGTTAGTGCTCCTAATTCACGAGCAATCTTAGCGAAAACAGGTGCTGCACCAGTACCAGTTCCACCACCCATACCAGCAGCAATGAAAACCATATCTGCACCTTCAAGGGCAGTTCTAATATCTCCTTCAGATTCTAAAGCAGCTTTCTTTCCTACTTCTGGATTACCTCCTGCTCCTAAACCTTTTGTTAAATCTTTTCCTAAAACAATTTTATTTTCTACAGGCGAACGACGTAATACTTGTACATCTGTATTTGCGACAAAGAATTCTACTCCTCTAACGCCTTCTTCAACCATGCGGTTAACAGCGTTGTTCCCTCCGCCACCAACACCGATTACTTTTATTTTTGCAACTTGTTCAAAATCTAATTCTTCGTTCATGATTTACCCTCTCTTTTATCTATTCTTCTTCACCAAAGAAAGTATCTAGTAATCTACTAAATCTTCCAGTTTTCTCTTTTGTATCTTTTACTTTCGTAAGTCCTTTAAATCTCACAGCCATTGTATTAGAAATATCCGGTAAAACAACAGATGTTTCATAAGGACCAAGATATTTAGCACGATCAGACATATAAAAAATCATTCCTACAGAAGAAACAAATGCCATATCTCTAATACCAATAATATCTGGACGATAAACTCTCACTGGACCTTCTAAAACACGACCAGCAACTTTATCTAGTAGCTCAAGTTCTCCTCCGCCACCAACAATCAGTGTTTCATAATGTTGTCCATTATCGATAACACCCATTTTTTCTTTAATAACATTTAACATATCAACTGCAGCTTCTTCTAAAATACCCGCAAAATCTTTTTGTGTATAATCTTTACGACCATCTGGAAGCTCAGTTGTATGAATAATATCCTCTTGTCCAACAGTATAATCCAAAGAACCATATTTGACTTTATATGTTTCAGCTTGATTCATAGAAATTTGTAAATGTTGAGCAATTGCTCTAGTCAAATTATAACCCCCAACTGAACATACTGTTAAATATTTTAAATATCCATCCTTGTAGAAAGATATTGTTGACGTTTTATATCCCATATCAATAATCAATGCACCTTCTTGAAGATAAACTGCATCAAAAGCTTCCTTTGCACACGCAAAGGCATTGATACAAATATCCATAATTTCTAAACCTGCCTTTTCAACAGCCATAATATATGGATATAAAATCTGTTTTTGTGAAGTAATAATCAATGTATCAATAATTAAATTTCTTGAAGCTTCTCCTATAGGAGGTACTTGACTAATTCCAAAATCACCATTAAAGCGAACTGGTATTACACAAACCACCTCTTCTTCATGAGATTTTTTGAATTTAGTAGAAAGTTTCAAACCTCTTACAATATCATCCTTAGAAATCTTATCATGATCACTAAGTGATACACTACTATTACTTTGATAAAGTTTAGAACGAATAGTAGGGATTGTAAGACCAACTGCTTTGATTTCTCCATCTAGAAAATCATTAGCTTCTTGAACAACTCCTTTGATATCATTTACTAATAAATTTTCATCTTCAATGATGCCTTTTTTTACACCATGACTAGGGACCTTTTTAGAAAAAAGAACATGTAAATTAGAATTGATAATTTCACCAACTAACAATTCAATTGAAGCACTACCTATATCCAATACTGCATAAACTTCATTCATGTCTATCTCCCCTTACTACATATACCATTATATTATCATAAAAGCTACGATATTTAAAGGTTTTAGTTTCAAACACGTAGCTTTTTTCATACACTATTTAATTGTATACATAGACATTTTTTCCTAAATAATCATAGTATTTATAATCAGGATAACTTTGAATAACCAAGTAATAATTTGTTGATGTAAGTTGTTTTTCCATGTCTTCAATACGTACATAAAAAACCTTACCATCATCAAGTTCCAACTTACATTTGGTTTGATCTTTTTCATCAGGTTCAAAGACAATACTAGAGATTTGATTTTGAACAACTGATGGTAATTTGACATATGCTTTCACAAATGATCGGAAATGTTCTTCGTCAAAATTCATCATTTGTGGACAACGTTGTACATAAGAAATCCATTTTTGTTGTTGATCTTGTTCAAAAATTCCATTTTGATCTGCAACATATAAAATATTATTAATATAGCCATATAAAGAAGCATTGTTTTCTTTAATTCTTATCTTTATATTCCCTATCAAATCTTTCGTTACAGTTGCTTTTTCAACAAAGATCATTTTTTCAACCTCTGTTTCAACCTGTTTTTTATTTACTTTAAAAAAATAAGTTTGTTTTGATTTAACCGGTAATCGTTCAATAATCTCTTCAGCAGAAGTCAAATGACATCCTGAAACAGTTATTTTTTTTACTTTAGACATATCTCCAAATAAAAAAATCACTAAAAATATCAAAAACAAAACAATAAGTACAAAATTAATTCTTCTTTTTCTTTTTTTCTTTTTTAATTTATTTCTCATTGTTAACACTTGATTTTCATCATGTTCATTATATACATACGTTGTCATCTTAAGACTCCCAATTAATAAAACGTACTTCTGGTTTTAATAAAACACCATACTTTTCTTGAACTGTTTTTTGGACATAAAAAATCAAATCATGAATATCCTTAGCAGAAGCATAACCATTATTTACAATAAAGTTAGAATGTTTTGGAGAAACTTGTGCTCCACCAATTTCATAACCTCTAAGACCTGCATCATCAATATATTTCCATGCAGCTGCACCTTCTGGATTTCTAAAAACACTTCCTGCACTTGGTTTATTCCAAGGTTGCGTAGACATTCTTCTTTCTTTTCTTTTATCTAAAGTTTCATTAATTTCTTCAACACTTTTATTTTCCAAAACAAAAGTAGCTTCCAAGACAATCCATTTAGGATGGTCTTGAATGATGGAATGTCGATATGAAAAATCCATTTCATCTTTAGATAATTCAACCACTTTTAAACATTCATCTAATACTTTTACTGATTTAACAACTTCACTTAAACATGATTTATAGGCCCCTGCATTCATAAAAATACCACCACCGATATTTCCAGGAATTCCTCCCATAAATTCAAAACCACTCAAACCAATTTTAGCACAATCATAAGCAAGTTTAATCATTGTAACACCACATTGGGCAGTTACTTCGCTCCCATTGACATGGTATTGATTCATATCTTCAAGGGAAATAATAATTCCTTCAAAACTTTTATCTGAAAATAATAAATTTGAACCTCTTCCAATAACAAAAAGTTGAATACGATGCTTACGACAATACTTTATCACTTCAATCAACTCATCGACATTTTGAACTTTTATAAATAATTTTGCTGGCCCACCTACACGATAAGTTGTATGTTTATATAACGGTTCATCTTTAAGAACTGTTCCAACATCTAATTGTTTAAGTTCTTCATAATATTTTTCAAACTTCATCATTAGTCTCCTAACATCGAAATAATTTCTTGATACATATCTTCAACTGCATTTGGCTTTCCTAACTTTTTAGCGTTTTCTGTTAAAATTTGAAGTGCAGTTTGATCATTAATAACACTATCAATTGTAGAAATCAATTTTTCTCCTGTTAAATCTTTTTCAAGAATCATTTTAGCAGCATGATTATTTTCTAATTCACGTGCATTATATTCTTGATGATTTGCTGCTACATAAGGACTAGGAATCAAAATAGCTGGTACGCCTAAAGCTGTTAATTCGGCAAGGGTACTGGCTCCTGCACGCGAAACAATAAGATCTGTCGCATGCATTAAAGAAGGCATATCATCAACATAAGGGATGATTTTTACGTTTTCATTTTCATAATCTTTCATTGATTCATAATAAGGTTTCCCAGTAACATAAAGTACTTGATATTCTTTACCAACAAATTGATTCATCGATTCCTTCATCGTTTGATTAACTGTTTGTGATCCTAATGATCCCATAACAATCGTAACAACTTTTTTATTTCTATCTAAACCATATTTATCATAAATATCTTTAGGAACTTCATGGCTGACAACACTTGCACGAGGATTTCCAAGCAATAGAGTTTTTTCTTGAGGAAATTCTTCATACGCTTTTTGATAACAACAAATGATCTTATCTACTTTTTTTATAAGAATTTTATTTGTTAAACCAATAATCGAGTTTTGTTCATGAATCATCGTTTTAATTTTTAAACTTGCAGCAGCTTCTAAAGCTGAAGCACTTGGATATCCACCAAAACCAACAACAATATCAGGATTAAATTTTTTTATAACTTTTTTTGCTTTTCCAATAGATTTAATAAATAACAAAGCTGCATGAGCTTTCTTTAAAGGATTACCCGCTAATCCTTTAACATTTAAACCAACATAATCATATCCAAGTTGGGGAACAACTTGAGATTCCAAACGATCCTTTGTTCCAATAAATAAAAATTTTGAATTTGGATCTTGTTTTTTTATATATTCAACTAATGCAAGAGCAGGGTATAAATGTCCACCTGTTCCTCCAGCAGCAACAACAACTTTCATCTTTACTCACTGGTATATTGTAATTGACCCATCTGAGTAGTCACCTACAATATACATTCCTTTCTATCAATCTTATTTATCCGCGATTGATTACGTTTTGT
>OJNJ01001441.1_pt1 | contig 13493 bp, 7 predicted proteins | sample 1597491 | NCBI WGS metagenome assembly OJNJ01 (sample SAMEA2452132, study PRJEB22498) | human gut metagenome | biome: human feces; feature: human gut; material: feces | place: Australia | collected 2012 | reverse complement strand
CTGCAATAAGATTTGCTGACTGTACATTAGAGCCGGGCGAAACAAGAACTTATATTGTAGCTTTAGGCTATGGTGAATCAGAAGCAGAAATCACAGAATTAAGCAAGAAATATTTAATAAAGAAGCATTTTGACAAATATTTAGAAGAAACAAAAGAATTTTGGCAGGAAAAAATCAACGTAAGTTACAATTCTGCTGATTCAGATTTCGATAACTGGATGCACTGGGTTAATTTCCAGCCAATGCTTAGAAGAATTTACGGTTGCTCATTTTTACCGCACCATGATTACGGAAAAGGTGGTAGAGGCTGGAGAGATTTATGGCAGGATTGCCTTGCACTTCTTATTATGGAACCTGAAAAAGTTAGAGAAATGTTAATAGACAACTTTGGCGGTGTAAGATTTGACGGTACAAATGCAACTATCATTGGTTCAAAACAGGGTGAGTTCATAGCAGACAGAAACAACATTGTAAGAGTTTGGATGGACCATGGTGCCTGGCCATATCTTACAACAAGATTATATATGCAGCAGACAGGAGATATTGAATTCCTTACAGAAGCCAATACATATTTCAAAGACGCACAGATTTGTCGTGGTGAAAAACGTGATGACCGTTGGAATGACACAATAGGAAATAAGCAGATGACAGGAGACGCACTTCCATACGAAGGAACTGTTTTAGAACATTTACTTATTCAGCATTTAACATCATTCTACGATGTTGGCGAGCATAATCATATAAGACTTCGCGGAGCAGACTGGAACGACGGTCTTGACATGGCAGAAGAGCGTGGAGAAAGCGTTGCTTTTACAGCTCTTTACGGCGGTAACTTGAAGAATCTTGCGCAGGATATTAAGGATTACAGTGACAAAACAGGAAAAGATACAGTAAGCATAGCAAAAGAAATTTTGGTGCTCTTAGAAGCAGATAGCAGCATTTATGACAGCATTGGCGAAAAGAATGCTTTACTTGAAAAATACTGTGATGAAGTTGGTCACATTATTTCAGGAGAAAAAACAGAAGTTAAGTGCGACTGGTTAGCCGATAAATTAACAGAAATGTCAAACTGGATTACAGACCACATTAGAAACACAGAATGGACTTCTGACAAGGAAGGAAATTCATGGTTTAACGGTTACTATGACAACAGCGGAAAAGCTGTAGAAGGTGACTTTGAAAGTGGAGTAAGAATGATGCTTACAGGTCAGGTATTTACAGTAATGTCAGGTGTTGCCACAGACGAACAGGTAGCAGAAATCGCAAAAGCTGCTGACAAATATCTTTACGATGAAGCAATTGGCGGTTACAGACTTAACACTGATTTCAAGGAAGTAAAAACAGATATGGGTAGATTATTTGGATTTGCTTTTGGTCACAAAGAAAACGGTGCAGTATTCTCACACATGGCTGTTATGTATGCAAATGCATTATATAGCAGAGGTTTTGCAAAAGAAGGTTACAAAGTAATCAACACATTGTACAAGCATTGCGCAGATTACCACAAGAGTAACATTTATCCTGGTGTGCCTGAATATGTAAATCAGAGAGGACAGGGAATGTACCATTACTTAACAGGTGCAGCAAGCTGGTTACTTCTTACAGTATTAAATGAAATGTACGGAATTAAAGGTGAACTTGGTGCCTTGAAACTTGCTCCAAAGCTTTTAGCTGAACAGTTCTCAAACGGAATGGCAAGTGCCACATGTATGTTCAGAGGTGCAAACATTACAGTAACATACCAGAATCCATTTGGTTTAGAAGCAGGAGAATACACAGTAAAAGAAATCTACATTGACGGTGATTTATACGGAAACACAGACACAATTGCAAAAGAAGATGTAGACAAACTTGGTGACAAGAGCCAAATTACAGCAATTTTAGGTTAGATGTTGAATATATTCCAACGATGGAAAAATATTATCGAAAGCACGCTCCCGCTGCGTTTCGCTCGTAGCGGTTCTACAAAGCCGACTTCGCTGCCTTTGTGAACCAACGGCTTCACAACACTTTCTTATAATATTTTTTCCACGTTGGAATTATAAAATACCAGATAAAATAGTTGTAGTACGGATAAATAATAGTATAAAAGGAGAAAATAAATGTTTGATTGGGGTAGAGCAATATGTTATTCAGGATATAGAGAAGGTCAAAGTCCAAAAGACTGCACCTATCCAACATATGATCAAATAGTAGAGGACCTAAAAATTTTAGATGAAATGGGATTTAAATACATTAGAATGTATGATCCAATTAGTTATGCTGAAATGACATGTCAGGTAATTCGAGATTTAGGACTTGATATGAAGGTAATGTTAGGACCGGATTTAATTTCAGAAGTAAATAATCCGGGATGTCCATGGTTAAAAGAAACTTACACAGATGCGGAACTTGTTAATAGAGCAAAAAGAAATGATAATAACATTGAAAAATTAATTGAAATTGCTAATAACTACTCTGATGTTATTAACGCTGTTTCAGTTGGAAACGAAAATACACCAAAATGGGGTGCTAACAATGTGCCTGTAGAACGTTTAATTAAGTTTGCAGACAGATTAAGAGAAGGAACAGGTAAACCTGTTACTTTTAATGAAGGCGCTTTTGAGTGGGTTGAATTAGAAGAACTTGCAAAGCATCTTGATATTATCAGTGTTCATTCTTATCCATTATGGTATGGAAATACAGTTGAAGAAGCTTTGGAAGTAAATAAAACATGGTACAAAAAAATTAAGGAAATGTACCCGGACAAATTTGTGCTGTTCTCAGAAGTAGGCTGGGCAACAGACTGCGCTGACTTTAAACAAATGAAAGAAGGTCAGGCAAACGAAGAAAACCAGAAAAGGTATTATGACGAGTTTTGGGATTGGACAGACAAAGAACAAATAATTGCTTACATGTTTGAAGCTTTTGATGAACCATGGAAGGGCGGAAGCAGACCAAACGAAGCAGAAAAAAACTGGGGGATTTATAGAGTGGATAGAACTCCTAAGCTAATGGTAAGATAATAATATGTTTTTTGATATAAATTTTAAGGATTAAAAATTGAATAAAAGTATTTTTATTGTGTAAAATTACTAAAAAAGAAGTGGTGGTTGCGTTGACTACGACTTCTTTTTAGTTTATATTAACAAAATATTGCTTTGTATAAGTTGCATAAAAAAAGAGAAATAAAAGTGTTTTCTTTAGTGCAATTTGTTGTTTGAAAGGTGGAAATATGGTAAAATATAAATCAATCAAAGAGTGGAACTTTGAGATGAGAAAACGTTAATCGAAAGGAGAAAGATTATATGAGAAAGTTTAAAGGACTAAAAAAAGCAACAGCTATTACTTGTGCATTGTCTATGGTCGTAGCTGGCTTGCCAATGAGTTCACCGGTTTTTGCAGCAACAGATGAGCAGAAGGCTATGGTGGCAGATGCAACAAAGAACCTTGCATTAAGTAAGACTACAAGCTTATTTCCAGAATGTGCAGAAGGGGCTCAAGCAAACTTAAATGATGGAAAGTTAAAAGCAGATGTAACAGGAGATGCACATTGTGCATTAAGTAAGAAAGGATGGGGCTATACTGGTGAAAGTTATGCAGTAATAGATTTAGGTGATTATTATGATGCATCAACTATTGAACAGGTATTAGTACAGTATAAGGATGCTGCAGCTAATGACACATGTATTACAAGAGGTTATGAAATTCAGTTCTCATCTGATAATGCTACTTGGAATACTGTTGCAAGTGCAGGAGAAGATGTGACATTTGACAAGGATAATTGTACGGTTAATGATATTAGTACAACTGGTGCAGTTAGATATGTTAGAGCATATTATCCTAAGACTGCAGATTACGGAATCCAGATTACAGAAATTGCAGTTTTAGATACAAATGGGGACGCAAAAACAGTAGAGGTTTCACATTGTGAAAATGCAGCAGGTGTTACTGTTAAATCAGAAGATTACAATCAGATTACATATAACATAACCGCAGGAGAAAATCAGGCAGATTATAAGTATATGGTATATGAGGATAATGTACTTGTAGGTAATCAGGTTGAAGCAGGAAAGGACTATAAGATAGATGGTGTTTCAGCAGGAATTCACAAACTTAAAGTTGTTTCTTCATATAATGGAACAACATCAGAAGGAATTGATAGTGAAGAAGTTACTGTAAAAGATTCTTCTGAATTATACACATCACCTAGAAATATTGTAAACAAGAACAATAATGCAGATGTTTCAATAACAGATATAAGTTCATATTATAGCGATGAATATGCTGAATCAGCAGTTAATATGATTGATGGTTTGTTAACAGCAGGAGAAGAAAAAGATGTTGCATTTAGAACTGGAAAAACATCACCACAAAGTTTTGTTATTGATTTAGGAAGAGAATATAAGACAGCTGAATTAGACAGATTTATGATTGCATATACTAATCCAAGAACATATGCAAAGAAATATTCTATTGAGTTATCAGATGATGGCGCAGAGTATAAAGAGGTTGCATCAGGAGATTCATTAATTTGTGGAACAGATGGTGTTCAACCGGCTTATAGCAATGCTGTTAAGTTAGATAAATTATCAAATTATGAAGCGGAAAATGTAAGATATGTAAAAGTAACACTTTCAGAAGGAGCAGTTAATTACGGCTATGTTATCAATGAAATTGCAATCGTAGCAAATACGGATACTCCTACATATACCACAACAGTTGATATTGATGCACCAGCAGATTTGAAAGCAGAATCAACTAAATACGGTGTTATAGATTATGAAATCGTGGCAGGTGAAGGTCAGGAAGATTATGAATACAATGTTTATGTAGATGGCAAGATTGCATTAGAAAAGGTAAAAGCTGGAAAAGGACAGATTACAGGCGTAGAAGATGGAACACACAATGTTAGTGTTAAAACTGTGAAAGATGGTTCACTATCAAAGGCAGTAACAAAAACAGTTACAGTTCCACTTAATATTATTGCAGATGGAACTAATTTAGTAAGTGAAGATACTAAATGGACTCTTAATAATGAATCAGACAATTGGTCAGATAATCCATGTGGAACAGGAACATCAATAGCAACAGGAAGTGTTGTTGCCGGAGGAAACTGGTATTCATTAATGGCGCATACAACACTTGTCTTTGAACAGGGAAAAGTATATACAGTTAAGTTTACAATCAAATCAAATGTTAAGAAACAGTTCTTAGTTGCAACAAATACAAATGGAGATAAATTCTTAGCAAGTTCTGCAACAGCTACTTGGACAGGAAATGATGAAGAAGGATATACATGTGATTATTCAGCAGAGTTTGAGTGGACAGCAGCAACTTCAAAACAGAACTTTATAATTGCATTAGGACAGTTAACAACTGAAAAGGATGGAGATAGAGGAATTAAAGAAAATGATTCTATTGCAGCAGGTGATAGCATCAATGTATCAGTTACTGATATAAGTGTTGTTGGTAAGACAAAGCAGGTTGAATCTTCAGATACAACAACATCAACAACAACACCAAGTGCAACAACAAATCCAAGTGTAACAACACCAGATGCATCATCAGCAGACGTTACACAGCCAGACGTATCATCAGCAGATGTATCAACACCGGATGTATCAACACCAGATGTATCAACACCAGATGTATCAACACCAGATGCATCAACACCAGATGTATCAACACCAGATGCATCAACACCAGATGCATCAACACCAGATGAAACAACAACACCAAAGCCTACAACAGCTAAGCCAACAGTTAAACCAACAACAGCAAAGCCAACAACAAAGAAGGCTTCACTTAAGAAAACAAAGATTACTAAGAAAATAACAAAGAAACTTAGCTCAAAGAAAGTTAAATTAACATTCAAGAAAGTTAAGGGTGCTAAGAAGTACACAGTACAGGTATCAACAAGCAAGAAGTTTAAGAAAGTTCTTTACAAGAAGACAGTTAAGAAGACAAAAGTTACTCTTTCAAGCAAGAAATTTAAAGGCAAGAAGAAATTATACGTTAGAGTAAAAGCAGTTGGTGCTAAGAAGTGGTCAAAGGTTGTTAAAATTAAAGTAAAGAAATAATTAAAATTACATATTTTAATCTAACAGAGTCCCTTATGAACTGTAATGGTTCGTAAGGGATTTTTTTTCACTTGTATTTTACAGTAAACTGGTTTAAAATATAACTTGAATAATTGTTTATATACACAAATGCAGTTAAAAAAGCAAGGAGAATTATATGATTTCAAATCAAATTTTACAGAACACAATTGAAGGAATTAAGAGTATCTCAAGAGTAGATTTACATGTGACAGATACAGATGGAAAGGTTGTAGCCTCAACATCACATACAAGTGAACAGTTTGAAAATTCAGTTTTGGCATTTGTAGCATCACCAGCAGACAGCCAGTCAGTACAGGATTACCAGTTTTTTAAGGTATATGATGAAAATCAGTTAGAGTTGATCTTGATTGCCCAGGGAACAAGTGATGATGTGTTTATGGTTGGAAAGATGGCTGCTTTTCAGATTCAAAACTTACTTGTTGCATACAAAGAAAGATATGATAAGGACAATTTTATTAAGAATCTTCTTTTAGACAATCTCCTCCTTGTAGATATATATAATAGAGCAAAAAAATTACATGTAGATGTGGATGCAAGAAGATGTGTCTGCATTATTGAAACAAAAAATGAAAAAGACAGTGTTGCACTTGAAACAGTTAGAACATTGTTTGCAGGTAGCAAAAAAGATTTTATTACAGCAGTAGATGAAAAGAGTATTATCCTTGTAAAAGAAGTTGATGACAATCAGGGATATGAAGAAGTTGAACATATTGCCAACACAATAGTTGATATGTTGAATACAGAAGCTATGGTTAAGGCAAACGTAGCTTACGGAACAATCGTTAAGGAAATCAAAGAAGTTTCACGTTCATACAAGGAAGCAAGAATGGCACTTGATGTTGGAAAGATTTTCTTTAGTACAAAGAATGTTGTTGCATATAACAATCTTGGAATTGGTCGTTTGATTTATCAGTTACCTATTCCACTATGTAAGATGTTTATTAATGAAATTTTTGATGGCAAGTCACCGGATGAATTCGATGATGAAACATTAACAACAATTAACAAGTTCTTTGAAAATAGTTTAAATGTCTCAGAAACATCAAGACAGTTATATATTCATAGAAACACATTGGTATATAGATTAGACAAGCTTCAGAAGACAACAGGTTTGGACATTAGAGTGTTCGAAGATGCCATTACATTTAAGATTGCATTAATGGTTGTTAAATATATGAAGTACATGGGTAATACTGAATTTTAGTAATATTGAATTTTAATCTATTTATTAAAGACTTAATATGATATTTAATAGAAGGACATTCATACATTGTTTAAGTGCTGCTTTAAGTACAGAAATTTAAATATTTCTAAATATTACATATAAAAAGGACACAGAATTTTAACAAATTGCTATTTAAATATATAAGTGGACAGGCTGGGTAAGCATTGGTGTTGATTCAGTGATGTCGGGACTTATATTAATGAACTAATATAATAATCATATTTTACTTTTATGGAAGAAATAGAACATAAAAGAAATTAAAAAATTATATTCGACAAATTTTTATTACATTTGCGTAATATAATTTTTTGGTGTGTAAAAAAATAAGATTGCGATAATGTATAACATTTAATGTGGAAGATTAGTTCATTACACATATGTTAAGGAGTAGACAAATGATTAGTATAAAAGGTGTAAGTAAATCTTATGGAAACGGCGCACCTGCTCTTAGCAATTTAAATTTAGAAATTGAAGATGGCGAGTTTGTATTCGTTGTTGGAGCCAGTGGTTCAGGAAAATCTACTTTTATTAAATTGCTTTTGAAGGAACTTAATCCAACAGAAGGAATGATAACAGTAGGTAACATTAAATTATCTAAATTAAAATCAAGAGGAGTGGCTAAGTATCGTAGAAAACTTGGTGTAGTTTTCCAGGACTTTAGATTACTACAGGACAGAGATGTATATTCAAACATTGCTTTCGCACAGCATGTTATTGGAGCGTCTCCAAGAGAAATAAAGAAGAATGTTGCAAGGGTACTTTCCTTGGTAGGTTTATCAGAAAAGTATCGTTCAAATCCTAATGAGTTATCAGGTGGTGAGCAGCAGAGAGTTGCTTTGGCAAGAGCGTTGGTAAACAAGCCTGACATATTACTTGCCGATGAACCTACAGGAAACCTTGATCCTGAAAACTCATGGGAGATTATGAAATTATTAGATAAAGTAAACAAACAGGGAACCACCGTTATTGTTGTTACTCACAACCTTGAAATTGTAGAGGCAATGAACAAGAGAGTAATTACAATGAAGAAAGGTGTAAAAGTCAGCGATAGCAAGGTGGTGGAATAAATGAATGGAAGAACAGTAGGATACTGCTTTAAACAGGGTGTCGTTAATATTAAGAGAAATAAGTTGTTCTCAATTGCATCAATTTGTACAATTGCTGCTTGTATTTTTCTTATTGGAATTATACTTTCTATTATTATTAACGTTAATTCTGTGGAGAAGCAGGTAGAGCAAAATGTTGGTGTTACTGTATTTTTTGATAAAGGTTTAAAACAGGAACAGATTGATGCTATTGGTGCAACAATAAAAGCTGATAAGCATGTTGAAAAATACAAATACACATCAGCAGAGGAAGCTTGGAAGGAATTCCAGGGAGATTACTTCGCAGAGGATCCTGAATTGGCAAAGGCATTTGCAAATGATAATCCATTAGCTGATTCAGCATCATATACAGTTTTTCTGAAAAACATTGATGAACAGGATGCTTTTGTAAATAGAATCTCAAAAGTTGAGGGTGTTAGAAAGGTTAAACATTCAGAGCAGGCAAAAGAAACATTAAGTAAGTTTTCAAAACTTTTAGGATATGTATCAATAGCTTTGATAGTAATTTTATTAGGCGTGGGAATTTTCTTAATCAGTAATACAGTTATGATTGGTATAACCGTTAGAAGACATGAAATTAAAATCATGAAATTGATTGGTTCAACAAACGGCTTTGTTAGAGCACCGTTTATTATAGAAGGTGTTATAATCGGTCTTGTTGGTTCAGCTATACCTCTTGTTATTTTAAGAGTGATTTATGAAAGATTAATAGCTTTTGTAATGTCAAAGGTAGGAGTTATGGCAAGTTCAATTTCTTTTGCAACAGTAGGTGAAATATTTGGAGTGCTTGTTCCATTAGGACTTGGAATTGGAGCCGGAATTGGTTTAGTTGGTTCATTCCTTTCAATTAGAAAGCACTTAAAAGTTTAATGGAGGAGATAAACAGATGAAAAAGAATTTTTCGAGAATATTAAGTTTATTACTTTCCGCAACATTAGTTTTATCAATGGCAGGAACATCATTTGCCAGCGTTTCAAGTGAGAAAAGCAAGCTGTCAGATTTAAATAGCCAGAAAATTAAGAAAAATGCAGAAAAGAAAAAACTTCAGGCTTCAAAAAGTGAAGTCGAAGCTTATATTGAAGAAGTTGATAAAAAATTAACTGATTTATCAACACAGATATATAAAACACAGCAGGAATTAGATAAGACAGAAGTTAATATTAAGAAAACAGAGAAGAAATTAAAAGCAGCAGAAGAAAGCATTAAGGCTCAGTATGCTGACATGAAGTTAAGAATTAAGTATATGTACGAAAATGGTGATACAGAATTACTTGACTTAATTTTAAATTCAAAGAGCATTACAGAATTCTTAAACAAAGCTGAATATATTACAGAATTATCTCAGTATGATAGAAAAATGCTTAACAAGTTAAAGCAGACAAGAAAGACAATTTCTGATTCAAAAACTTCTTTGGAGAAAGATAAGAAGAACCTTGTAACAATGCAGACAAAGCAGAAGACAGATAAGTCACAGCTTGAAAGTACAGTTGCATCAAAGCAGTCAGAATTATCTGAATATGAAGATTTGCTTGAGCAGAATGAGGCTTCTTCAGATGCACTTGATCAGGAAATTAAGGCACAGGAAGAAAAAGTAGCTCAGGCTAAGATCGCAGCACAGACAACACAGGCTCCAACTCAGGCAGCTGCAAAAGCACAGACAAATACAAACAATAATACAAATAACAACGCAAATAATAATAACAATACTGATACAAATACAAACCCAACACCAAGCAAATCCAGTGGTTGGATTTATCCGGTACCGGGACACACATCAGTTTCATCAGATTATGGATACAGAAAAGATCCATTCTCAGGTAGTAGCACATTCCACAACGGAATTGACTTCCCTGCACCAGGTGGAACTCCTGTAGTAGCAGTAGCAGACGGTACTGTAGTTTGGGCAAATTATAATGCCACAGCAGGAAACTGGACAGGTATTAAACACTCAAATGGTGTAACATCAGTTTACATGCATCAGTCATCAATTTTAGTAAGTGTTGGTCAGCATGTAAGTCAGGGACAGACAATTGGTTTAGTTGGTACAACAGGTTCATCAACAGGTAACCATTTACATCTTGGAGCAACAAGTGGAACAACACCAGGTAACTGGGTAAATCCATGGAGTTACTTCTAAACAGAATGAAACATAATATTTTATAAATAGTAAAGAATGAAAAATTAATTATTTAGTTTTTCATTCTTTATTGTTATAAAAGAAAAAATAGTTTAATATACATAAGTAGTATGATTCGCAAGGAGAAAGTCCTGTTAAAAAATTCATAAAAGTGATTATGTTATTATGCAAATTTGAATTATAATTTATTTGAACATACTTAAATGAAAAGGTTAAAGTGTAAAGCGAGGAAGAGATTGATATGGAAAAAATAAATGTAAAGAAAATTAATAAAAAAATCGAGAAAAAGAAAACTAAAACAAAATTTGTACCTGGCTTTCTTTTAGGTATGTTTGCAATGTTGGTTTTGGGAGTAGCAGTTGGCGTTGGACTGCATTTTTCTCAAGATAGCGTAAAAACGGATGCTACATATGCTGTGGACAAGGCAGAATCAAAGATCAAATCTTTAGAGGCATTAATCAACTTAAAATATTTGAAGAATGTGGATCAGGAAGATTTGGAAAACGGTTTATATAAGGGACTTTTAGAAGGATTGGGAGACCCTTATTCAGTTTATTACACGAAAGAAGAGTACACAAAGTTAATGGAAAGCACTTCCGGTGAATATTGCGGGATTGGAGCTTATGTTTCACAGAACACAGAAACAAAAGTAATAACAATAACAAAAGCTTTTAAGAATGGCCCGGCAGACAAAGCCGGAGTAAAAGATGGTGACGTTATTACAAAGGTTGATGGAAAAGATGTATCTTCAGAAGATGTTGATAAAGTGGTCAGCATGATGAAAGGGGATAAAGGAACAAAAGTTAAGTTAACAGTATATCGTCAATCAGTTAAGAAATATGTGGACGTTACAATTACAAGAGGAGAAGTAAAAGTACCTACTGTAGCACACAAAATGCTTGATAAGAAGAACAAAATCGGTTACATACAGATTTCTGAATTTGATACGGTAACCGCTAATCAGTTTTCATCAGCTTTAAGTTCTTTGAAAAAGCAGGGCATGAAAAAGGTAATTTTTGACTTAAGAAATAATCCGGGTGGTTCTTATGAAGGCGTTTGCAAAATATTAGATGAAATCTTACCGGAAGGAACGATTGTTTATACTAAAGACAAATACGGAAACGAGGAAAAGCAGACTTCTGACGCAAAATGTTTAGATATGCAGATTGTCGTTTTACAAAATAAAAACAGTGCCAGCGCATCTGAAATTTTTGCCGGAGCCATACAGGACTTTGGTGCAGGAACAATTGTAGGAACACAGTCTTTTGGCAAAGGAATCGTACAACAAATTATTCCATTAACAGACGGTTCAGCAGTTAAAATTACAATTGAAGACTACTATACACCAAGTGGCAAAAACATTCATGGAAAAGGTATTACACCAGATGTAAAGATTGAGGCAAACGGAAAAACAGATGTACAGCTAAATAAAGCATTAGAAGTTTTAAAGAAAAAATAGATCATAAAAATAAATTAGAAACAATGTGACGTTTAAAAAATTCAAAGTAATAATTTTTTTAAAACAGAAAATCCATTACGGAAATTGTAGTCTATTAAAAAATATATTAGGAAGGTTTATATTATCAATTTTGTGTTATCAATTTTTATGAGGAAAATAAAACTATGATAATAGGTTTGAATTAGATATGTAATAATAGGTAAAATATAAAGCAGGATGCTAAAGGATAAATGTAATCCAAAGGCACCTGCTTTTATGCTGAGAGAAACAGAAAATGTAAGTTAGAAATCGCATAGATGAGCTGGAAATAGTTTAATTTTAAAAATATATGATATATAAAGTAATAATGAGTATAAATAAAAAAGTGTAGAGTAAAAAAGACATATATACAAATAAAAAAAGAACATGAGTTCGAAAATACTATATACTTTTTTCAGACTTTTTGTTATAATTTGTTTATGCAGTTGTCGAAAAGAAATGAGACATTTATATGTTGCTGAAAAGAAAACAAATATTATGTGTCATTGGAATTAGTTAAGTATTTATAGATGGTTAGAAATAGATTTATAGGAGATTTGTATGGATCATTTTGAATTACATTCAGAATATCAGCCAACCGGGGATCAACCTCAGGCTATTAAGCAGTTGGTTGAAGGTTTTAAGAAAGGAAATCAGTTTGAAACATTGCTTGGTGTAACAGGTTCTGGAAAGACTTTTACAATGGCAAATGTTATTGCACAAATGAATAAACCAACATTAATTATTGCTCATAATAAGACTTTGGCGGCACAGCTTTATGGGGAGTTTAAAGAATTTTTTCCTAATAACGCTGTGGAATACTTTGTTTCTTATTATGATTATTATCAGCCGGAAGCTTATGTGCCAAGTACAGACACATATATTGAGAAGGATTCTGCAATAAATGATGAAATAGATAAATTACGACATTCGGCTACTATGGCGTTAATAGAGCGAAAGGATGTTATTATTATATCTTCGGTTTCGTGTATTTACGGTTTAGGTGATCCAATAGATTACAAAAACATGGTAGTGTCCCTTAGACCGGGAACTATTAGAGATAGAGACGATATTATTCATAAGCTAATAGAGATTCAGTATGACAGAAATGATATGGATTTTAAACGAGGAACTTTTAGGGTAAGAGGGGAGAATCTGGAAGTATTTCCTGCATCATACACAGATAGTGCCATACGAGTTGAATTTTTTGATGATGAAATAGAAAGAATAACAGAGATTGATTCTTTGACAGGCGAAGTGCGTCACGAATTAGAACATGTGGCTATTTTCCCAAATTCACATTATGTAGTTAATCCGGAGAAATTAGAGAGAGCTATTAAGGATATAGAAGCAGAGTTGGCAGAACAGGTGGCTTATTTTAAATCAGAGGATAAGCTGATTGAGGCACAGCGTATTGCGGAACGGACGAATTTTGATATTGAGA
>OJNJ01001397.1_pt1 | contig 13728 bp, 12 predicted proteins | sample 1597491 | NCBI WGS metagenome assembly OJNJ01 (sample SAMEA2452132, study PRJEB22498) | human gut metagenome | biome: human feces; feature: human gut; material: feces | place: Australia | collected 2012 | reverse complement strand
GGAAAAAACAGCCCTAGTGTTCGGACAGATGAACGAGCCACCAGGAGCACGTATGAGAGTTGCACTTACCGGTCTTACCATGGCAGAGTACTTCCGTGATAAGGGTGGAAAAGACGTACTTTTATTCATTGATAACATTTTCCGTTTCACACAGGCAGGTTCCGAGGTATCCGCCTTACTTGGACGTATGCCTTCCGCCGTTGGTTATCAGCCAACATTAGCAACAGAGATGGGTGAATTACAGGAGCGAATTGCTTCTACAAAGAACGGTTCCGTAACAAGTGTACAGGCAGTATATGTACCAGCCGACGACTTAACTGACCCGGCTCCAGCAACAACATTTGCTCACTTGGATGCAACAACTGTACTTTCAAGAAAGATTGTAGAACAGGGTATTTATCCTGCCGTTGACCCACTCGAATCCTCATCCCGTATCCTTGAGGCCGATATCGTAGGAGAAGAACACTACGAAGTAGCCAGAAAGGTACAGGAAGCATTACAGAAATACAAAGAATTACAGGATATCATCGCTATTCTTGGTATGGAAGAATTATCTGACGAAGATAAGACAGTCGTATTCAGAGCAAGAAAGATTCAGAAATTCCTTTCCCAGCCATTCCATGTAGCAGAGAACTTTACCGGTATCAAAGGTGTTTATGTACCAGTAAAAGAAACCATTCGTGGATTTAAGGCAATCCTTGATGGTGAGATGGACGAATATCCGGAAAATGCATTCTTCAATGTCGGAACAATCGAGGATGTAAAGAAAAAAGCTGAGGAAATGAAAGCAGCAAACTAGGAGGGGTAGATATGGCTTCAAATACATTTAGTTTAAAAATCATATCCGCCAACCGTGTATTTTTTACAGGAAGATGCCAGTCTGTTATCGTTCCGGGATATGACGGACAAAAAGAAGTACTGGCACATCATGAAAACATGGTTATTGCTGTCAATGAAGGAGAGATGCGTTTCCTTCCAGAAGGGGAAGAGAAATGGCAGTATGCTGTAGTCGGCATCGGTTTTATCGAAATTGTTAATAACCGTGTCACTCTTTTAGTAGAAAGTGTCGAACGCCCAGAGGAAATCGATATCGCAAGAGCACAGGAAGCAAAGGAGAGAGCTTTGGAAAAAATACGTCAGAAACAGAGTATTCAGGAGTATTATCATACACAGGCTTCCCTTTCCCGTGCGATGGCGAGACTTCGGGTTGGACATAGACAGAAACATGTTTAAGATGCTTTAGAAAGCTGACGAAAATCGAATAAGGGTATCGTATACAGATGCTTCAATCTTATATGTGACCGAAAAAGTTAAAAAATAAAAAAAGAATGGTTTTATTCCGTTGCGCTAAACATTCCATTCTGCCTCGAAAAACGGAAACTTCATCTCAAAACCTCCACTGGAGCTTTTTTCGAAATGCTCAGGCAGGAGAAAGCAGTCCGAAGTTTCCAGAGTCAGAATTCCATAGCGCAAAGTCATAAAATCATTCTTTTTTATTTTTTGACTTTTTCTCTTCAAGTTTATTGGAGAAGCATCTGTTATAGAAGGTTTTGCTCGATTTTCTGTGTGTTTTAAAGCATTTCTGGTTATGTTGCGCTATACAGAACTATGCCTTCTTTATGAATATTGGAATAGAATGGGTAGTTAATAATCCATTTTTTGAAATGTGCATCGCTTTTGGCGATAGGCTTAATATCTAAAGTGTAATCTAAATTAAAATCGTATGTCATATAAGAAAGTTGTTGTGCATATGCTTTTAATTCTAAATCTGACATATCGACTAAAATCATAATATCCACATCTGAATCTTCGTGTTAAAAAACTTGATAAAAGACAAGACGAGTTCCACGATTACAATCTTACAGCACTGGCTTACACATCAGATGGGGATGTGTATCATATTAAAGCAGGAGTGGGCGAATATTCTGAGAACGATATTGCTATAGAGGAAGCGTGTTATGAAGGAACAGAAAATGTAGTACGGTTACTGGAAAAATAGCTTCTATAGTGATTTTACAGAATACTATCAAAATCTTAATACTTCAAGGCATAGAAATAAAACAGACCGTTAGATTTGACATTCATTTTGATATGAGTTGTCAAACCTAGCGGTCTACTTTTAATACTATTAACTTATTCTATTTCTTATTTCTTACAGAAAAACGTCAGTGATTTCTGTTTTGTCAGATTATCTTTATTCTTCGCTCACAAGCTGTTCACAAATCTACAGTATGATAAAACCATCAAAAACAACAACAGATTTTTGATAGATTTTTTCATACTTTCCTCTCTTTTGAAGCCGGCGTTATGTCGGTTTCTTTTTTATCTATTAGATTGGATTACTCATTCTCTATAATTTCCCGTACCTGCTCAACTTCCATATCTAATAAATCACTTATCTGTTCTGCCCCACATCCTTTCTAATGTCACTTTCCACTGATAAGTACCGACTACACTTTCCTGTGTTAAATGAATATAATTCATACAGTTTTGCGACATATTTATACAAACCCATATGGAATATACTCGTTTTATATCATTATACTTGGAATTTACAAATTCTCTACCTTTCTGTGAAGAAATATCCTGCTGATGTAGAAGACTGCTCTATTTAATTAAATAATAACTAAATACCGTAAAATCCTCCTCGTTTATGATTACTTCCACTACATTTAGGAAGTCCCTTTGTATCCCATGACATTCCAATTTCATTTCTCCAGGTTTTGCTGCCTGCCAGAAAATATCCGCTCTGAGCATCGACAATATACCATTTTCCATCCACTTTCACCTGGTTCCATTGATGGCTTGGATTTAATGCCTTTTTATTGGCATGAACATAATAACATGGTACTCCAATGGCATCGCATAAAGCTTTCATCCCTCTTGCATATCCAGAGCACTGTGCTTCACCATATACCAATGCTCCCCAAGCTGTATTTGCTCCATTATACTGCCAGCCTCTTGTCGCATACTTACAATTCTGGTTAAGATAATTAAATGCAATAAATGCTTTCTCATAGTTGCTCATACCTTTTTTGATATAGTTTGTTTTAAAACTCTGAACAACTCTTCGAACCTGCATTAACTGATTGTTATTAAGTGCCGGGCCATAAATACTGCCCTTTTTGTAGGCTCCTTTTACAGTAGGCTTTTTCAATGATGCTTTACATACATATCCAAAATTGCCATAAACCTTTTTACCTTTCACAGTTCCGTAAGCACGTACTTTATAGCGGTATACCTTATTCTTCTTTACCTTTTTATCTACAAATGTAACCTTTTTACCGCTTTTGATTGTCTTAATTACTTTCCATTTCTTACCTTCTGTACGATAAATCTGATATCCTTGCGCTTTGCTAACACGACGCCATTTTATCTTTACTTTTTTCGCATCAGCAGAATAAATATTTAAAATCTCTGCTGTATCTAATGTTACTGCAACAGATACCGTTCCAGACGTAATTTTACTTCCATCGTAACAGGTGAGAACTACTTTATAAGAATAACGATTTCCCACAGTAACAGAATCATCTTCAAATACTACTTGTCCAGCTACCTTTGTATTATCTGCATAGCAAGTTACCTTTTTCTTATTACCTACAGTATACCAGCCTTCACTGTAAGTATTCCATAACTCCCCTTCTTCTGTGAAATTATCAACTAACTGAAATGCTCCGCCTGAAGTCGAACGGTAAATTTCAATCTTCTGATAACCATTCATTTTAAATGTTGCTTCAAAAGCTACCTGACTTCCACCATATGCCTGAATATTTCCAATCTTCAATGAATTTGCCGCCTTAACCTGTACAGAATTTGTAAAAATTCCTATTCCTAAAATCAGGCAAAACATAAGAGCCAGCATTAGGTTTTTCTTTAAAAGTTTCCTGTAATTATGCATTGTTTTTTTCATTGCTTTTCCTCCTCCTTATTTTTATATATTTTATCACATCCTTCTTATACATTCTATAGAATTGATTTTCCTTTCGGCGCAACCTTTCTTTTTTGCCTTTATAATTTCTTTCGTCAGCTGTGCTGCCTGCTCGTTTGTTAAATCAGAAATAACTGCTACTACTCCATTGTTCTTTTTTCCTGCCATGATTTTTCTCCTTTAGGTTCGTTCTTGTTTGTGATTGTATAATAGCAAACAGGGAATCTAAATTTGTAATTGTGATTTACTATTTAATTCATTAAGCAAACTATAGACGAGGCCAGGGCCTCGAATAAGGGATTTTTGTTATATCCTCATAATTTTCAAAAAATAGTGATTTTTTCCAATACGCTATAGTATAATAATTTTACAGGAGGATATTTATGACAAAAATTAATACAGGGAATGCAAATCGAGAGTACAAAGACCGTTTATTTCGTTTTGTCTTTGGTGCAGAAGAGAACAAAGCTTATTTATTATCCTTGTGTAATGCAGTAAGCGGTACAGATTACACCGATGTAGATGATATTGAAATCACAACATTAAGTAATGCTATCTACATTAAGATGAAGAATGATATTTCATTTTTAATAGACAGTCAGATGAACCTATTCGAACATCAAAGTACTTTTAATCCTAACATGCCTCTTCGTGGTATGGAATATTTTGCAGAACTGTATGGAATTTATATTACAGAAAATGGCTTAGACATTTATGTGAGTTCTCTACAGAAAATCCCAACGCCAAGATATTATGTTTTTTACAATGGAACAGAGAAACATCCAGATGTAGTTAAACTAAAATTATCTGATGCCTTTCAAGTTCCAGACGATTCAGGAGAATTTGAGTGGACAGCGACAATGCTTAATATTAACTACGGACATAATCGAGAATTATTAGAACAATGTCAGCCATTGTATGAATACGCACATTTTATTAAGCTCGTAAGGGAATACTCTGAAGCAATGGAACTAAAGAAAGCTATAGATAAAGCGGTCGAAAAAGCCAGAGAATGGAAATGTATAGGAATGTTTTTATACCAATGTAAAAGTGAGATGAGCGTTATGTTATTAACCGAATTTGATGAGAAAAAACACGAAGATAATTTAATAAAACTTGGTGAAAAAGAAGGTAGAGAGAAAGAACGTATGAAAAATATATGTAGTATGCTGGCATTAAGTCTTTCGCCCGAAATAATAGCGAAAGCTTGTGAAGTTTCTGTAGATTACGTATTAAATTTGAAAAAAGAGTTGGAAAGTAAGACTACGAGTTAAATTAACCTAATCCATCTACAGCGAGACTGTAATTAATTCTGTGTAAACTCTAAAAGAGCTATATATCCTCTTGGATTGATGTTAAAATAAATATCAATTCAGGAGGATTTTTTTATGGCACGAAGAAGAAAAATGGATCCGGAACGCAAAGCGTTCATCAGTAGCTTGTTGGAACACTATCAACCAAAGGATGCCTAGGACGTCCAGGACATGCTGAAAAACCTGCTAGGCAAAACGCTGCAAGGTATGTTAAATATTGCCATTTTTTCGTGTTGTCCTGTTTTACATTTTTTCTTTTCAGCTATATCTCCCACATGCCACATGAACATTCTCTTCCACCTTTCTTTCCGTTATTATACGGATTCAGGCAGACAGAAAATATCTATCCATATCTTTTTTATAGTTTTCTGACATTTTTACAAGTTCACCAGCCGGAGGGATTTGGAGAAGAAGGCTGAAGGCATAGAAATATCCAGAAAAATAAATTCTGAATTTACTTAGGCAGCCAAAACACAGCCCACAGAGAATATAATATTCCCTGTGGGCGTCTCTCCTGCTACGCAAACCAGAAGTTATTCAATAATTGTTCCGGTTTTCTCCAGATAGCCTTCTAAAGCTTTATCAATTGATGTAATAATTACCTTTCTTCCATTGCCTTTTTCAAGGAAAGAAACACCTGCTTCAATCTTTGGAAGCATTGTATTTGGCTCGAACTGACCTTCATCGATGTATTTCTGTGCTTCTGCTACAGTAATATGCTCTAATGGAGATTCCTGTTCTGTATTGTAACCAACACAGACATTCTCTACACTTGTTAAAACCATGAATACGTCTGCGTTCAACAGTTCTGCCATTCTTCCACTGGCATAGTCTTTCTCGATAACTGCGCTGGCACCATGAAGTTCTACTCCCTGTGCTAACACTGGAATTCCGCCACCGCCGCAGGCGATAACTACCTGTCCCTGGTCAGAAAGCGCTTTGATAGAATCAATCTCGATAATTCCCTGTGGCTTTGGAGCTGCTACAATTCTTCGATAACCGCCCTCTACTTCTGTAACATAGTTTCCATGTTTTTCTTCCTGCTCTGCTTCTTCTTTCGAAAGAAGTCTTCCGATAACTTTAACAGGCTCATTAAACGCATCATCATAAGGGTCTACCATTACCTGTGTGATAATTGTACATACTGGGCGATACACTCCTCTTTTTAAGAGTTCGGCACGAATCGCATTCTGTAAATCGTATCCGACATATCCCTGACTCATGGCAGAACATACGGACATAGGCGCCTGTGTATAGTCTTCTCTGTCCTTGCTAAATTCATTCATCGCTGTATGAATCATTCCAACCTGTGGTGCATTACTGTGGGATATAACAACGTCTGCCCCTGCTTCTACTAAATCTGCAATTGCCTTGGCTGTATTTCTTGTTGCTTTGTACTGTTCTGGCATTGTTGTTCCTAATGCTCGGTGTCCGAGGGCTATTACTACTTTTTTCTTGCTCATAATTCCCAATCCTTTCTACAGTTATACTTGAGTTATATTTGTCTTTTAGTCTACCAGAAAATAAAAAGAATTTCCAGAGCGTGTTTATAAAATTAGTTTCCTGTAAAAGATTACAAGATATAAAAAATATTTAAATCACGCCGACTATTTCTCCAAATATTCTTTCATTGCCTCTATTGCCTTTTCTCCGTCATGAAGTCCCTGTTTATAAAGGACCGTAAGTTTGGCCTTATCCTTTTCAATTCTTCCTACTTCCACTTTTGCTTCCGGACGAATGATAAAGACTTTTCCCTCTTTTTCCTGTTCTTCTAAGAAATCTATTGTCTCATTATAACGGACATGTCTTGTCTCCATAGCATGAAGAAATTCTTTATACTTTGGATAACGAAGACGCATAATCGGCATCAGCTTATTCGGCGCCTTACGATATCCGTGGTCTCTTGTGAGAATGACAACATTCTTCTCATTGCCATCTTCTATTGATTTACGAATCGGAATACTGTCAGCAATTCCTCCATCAAGAAGCTTATGTCCTTTTACAACGATTGTCTTAGAAACTAATGGCAGCGAACTTGATGAACGAATCATCCACATCTGCTTTCTAAGATCTCGCACTCTTAAATATCTTGCAGCTCCTGTTTCCACATCAGTAACTACTGCATAAAACTTACCTGGATAATTTAAAAATGCCTGATGATCAAATGGATCTAACACATCTGGAATCTGTTCATAAAGCATCTCTGGCCCAAAAACATTTCCTGTTTTCAAAAATGTTTTTGCTCCACAGTAATTCGGGTCATCAAGATAATCTACATTTACTCGAAATGCCCTTCCTCTCTGTTTAGAAAGGTAGCTGCATGCATGGCAGCTTCCGGCAGATACTCCATATACACTGGAAAATTCAATTCCTGCATCTAAAAAGGCATCTAATACACCGGCTGTATATACACCGCGCATTCCGCCTCCTTCTAAAATCAATCCTGCATTATACATAATCGACCTCGCTTTCTATTTTGCATTTTCTTTGCTGTCTTTTTATATAGAACATAGTATAACTCGATTTCGGTAAATTCTCCACAGTTATTTTTTATAGTAATTGCTGCGGGCATCTCCTTGCCTGCGGCAAACCAAATTTCACCGTATCACCTGCTGGCGTTTATATTCGCTGATTGGTTTTCTTCCTGCTTTTCTGGCAGCAATCTGTTCATACAAGTCTGCGGTTCGTATATCTATACTGTAAATCTGTGCCTGTGCTGAACCGTTGGAATAAAGTTTTTTGCCCTCTGCAGGACGTTGGATGATATCCAAAGTGGCATTTTGACGTATTTCTTTTAGCAGGGGAGAAGAGGATTTGGAAAAGCCTAATATTCTTGCATATGGTACCGGAATGTCTTTGGCTTCTTCTAAGAACGGATAGTATTTCATGTGAAGTACGATATGCAAAAGAACTCTTCTCAATGCCGCATCCGTAATCTGTCTGGCATGAAGGCCTTCTATCAAATCTTCGAAAGAAAGTCCTGGCTCATAAATATTTTGAAATCTTCTTGCTAAATCAAGATTCATTCCAAAGTATTTGCCAACTACTTTATTTTTCAGAAGAAACGTATAGTCAAGATAGGGCATTAAATCTTCCCAGGTCACAAAGTTATTCTGTAAAAATCCTTCTATAAAAGGAAGATATTCTCCACAAAGTGCTTTTTCAAATGCCCGGGGTGCTTCTTTTTCTTTGTTATAAGTATTATTATAGATATTGCTGACTCTGTTATTGGTATTTTTTCCCGTATTTCCACATTTTCTGCTATTACAAGTTTCTGTATTATACGGATTTTTTCTACTGAAGTTTCTATAAAAATGGTACATTTCCTGGCGAATTGCTGTTGCGGAGGAATAATTTTCTGTCAGTTTATTTTCATGATAATGATTTCCTTTTCTTTTAATAACAACTGGCCTGATGAAAGAACTTCTTCTTTTTAATGCTTTGATATATTCCAAGCCTAAAATGTGATTTGGCTCTTTTAAAAATTCTATTGCTTTTTCTGGTTTCGAATCGAATAATAAATTTCCCGCTGCGAAAGCTCTCGCTTCTGGAAAACTTTTTCCTGATTTTAATTTTTCCTGCAAAATCTGTTTATATTCTTCCGGTTCTTCAAGAAATAAAGTCGCATATGCCGAAAAATCTTCTACTTCTGCCCATTCGCTTCCAAAGGAAAGATAATCGACACAGCCTAATTGATCAAGAATCCCAATCCCTGCTGTAGCAAAATATTCGGCACTGGCTGTCGCATAGATTGCCGGCATTTCAATAATCAAGTCTGCTCCGCCAGAAAGCGCCATCCGGGTTCGCATATATTTATCTGCAATTGCCGGTTCTCCACGCTGTACATAGTCCCCGCTCATAACTACAACAACATAATCTGCCCCTGTTTTTTTCCGTGTTTCTTCTATATGATATTGGTGTCCTTTGTGAAATGGATTATACTCTGCGATAATTCCTGCTACTTTCATAAATGAACTCCTTTCTCCTTTTATTTCTACCTGAATGCAATTCATCTCCCACCTTAGAGGTCGGAGTATTCTTGCTGTAAGCGGATAAATCTGCTTATCTTTGTCCATATTATAACCGAAAACAAACGAAACAGCAATCTTCCTATTTTTTGTATTTCTTACTATTTTTTATCGTTTTTTGATGAATTTTTTCGATTTTTTGGACATTTTTATATTTTTGTCTAATCATGTTAACTTTCAAACAAAATCATTTATTGTTTACTATGAAATACAATTACCTATCAAAGCTCAAAAAAAAGTGCCGAAATAACAAAAAAACTCCATCATAAGCTGAATAAGTACATTTTCAAGATAAAAAAAACAAGCTATAATATGCCTAGCAAAATAAAATAAGCGAAATTTGGCGTTTCGTAATAAATAATTATACAAAAAGGAGATATGAAATGAAGGTTTTAGTAATTAACTGCGGTAGCTCTTCCCTGAAATATCAGGTTATTGATTCTGAGACAGAACACGTTCTCGCAAAAGGTTTATGTGAAAGAATCGGTATCGATGGTGTTTTAACTTATCAGCCGGCCGGCCAGGATAAGATTAAGTACGAAGCTGCAATGCCTGCACATCGTCAGGCTGTTGAACTTGTATTAAAACAGTTAACAGACCCTGAAAATGGTGTATTAAAATCCATCGATGAAATTGATGCTGTTGGACATCGTATGGTACATGGTGGTGAGAAATTTGCTTGTTCCACATTACTTACAGAAGAAGTATTAAAGACAGTAGAATCTTGTAACGACTTAGCTCCTCTTCACAACCCTCCTACATTAGTTGGTGTTGCTGCTTGTAAAGAGCTTCTTCCTACAACTCCAATGGTTGGTGTATTTGATACAGCTTTCCATCAAACATTAGAACCAAAAAGTTATATTTATCCAATTCCTTACAAATATTATGTAGAAAACAAAGTACGTAAATACGGTGCTCATGGAACAAGCCATTTCTATGTTTCATCTCGTTGTCGTGAAATGATGGGAAACCCTGAACACTCACGTATTATCGTTGCTCACTTAGGAGCTGGTGGTTCTTTAACTGCTGTTAAAGATGGTAAATCAATCAATACATCTATGGGATTTACACCTCTTGCTGGTATTATGATGGGAACACGTTCTGGAGATGTTGATCCTTCAGTTATCGATTATTTAATCGAAGAAGTTGGTTTAGATATGAAAGAAGTCATCAAGATGCTTAATAAAGAATCTGGATTACTTGGTGTTTCTGGTGTATCAAGTGACTTTAGAGATGTACAAGAAGCTGCTGCCAACGGTAATGAAAGAGCACAACTTGCCTTGGATATTTTCTTTAGAAGAGTTATTGCTTATATTGGTCGTTACTTCATTGCTTTAGGTGGAGTTGATGCTATTTGTTTTACAGCAGGTATTGGAGAAAACTCATTCTTTGCAAGAAAAGAAATTTGTAATTTATTAGCTGAAGCTTTAGGTATTGAAATTGATGATGATGCAAACGTTAATGGTAAAGGTGATCGTTTAATTTCTACGCCAAATAGTAAAGTTAAAGTTTACGTTATTCCAACAAACGAAGAATTAGTTATCGCTAGAGATACTAAGAGATTGTTAAATTTATAAGATAAAAGAAAGGTCTCCCTCGTGAGACCTTTTAATATTCATCATCTTCATCAAAAATAATATGTTTTATGTGATTTTCTATTTCTTTTTTATCTGTAATTACATTGCAAAATCTTTTTCTAATATCTAATCTTTGAAGATCAACAACACGCATATCACTCAACTGCATACGACTCCTTATTGGATATTTTCTTATTTTTGCACGAATATCTAATTCATATTCAGTTGCTTCTGGCGAATCTTCTTTAATAGATGTACAGGGAATAACGAGCATTTTCGATCCAAAGTCTTTTAAAACGTAGCACCAATGCCCATCCATCAATTCTTTAGGAAATCCTCTACCAATATTAAAATAGGCCATTTGGTGAACCATAGGTCGACGAGAAACATGATAATAAGTTTGATCAGGTTCTGGATTCTCTTCTTCAACTAATTGACAATAAAAATATTCTAATTGTCTTGTTTGATGCAACAAAGAATAGGTATACTTTTCTACATCATAGCATTCTGTTTCTTTCAAATTTTTTAATGATTTTTTCATTTCGTCCATATTATATTCTACAGACATCTCACTTTTTTTATTTTCCATAAAAATACCTCCATTATTATATCGCCTAAAAAAATCATTTTTTCTTCTTTTTTTCTTCTTTTTTTAAAAAATTTGTAGTTGATTTATAAATAAGTACTCTATATAATAGATGCGGTTATAAAACGAGATTTGAAAATAGAGCGCCAGGACTGCATTGCAGTTGACGAGGACTAGACTTATCGAAAAATTCGGCGGATGGTCTAGAGGTATGATACTACCTAAACGATGAACAAAAACTACAAGTGATTGTAAAACAAATTCATCTAGTATCCTCTTTTTTATAACCACACATATGAATATATAAAGGAGGATTTTTTATGTGTGGAATTACTGCCATTAGTGCAAACAAAGAAGCCCTACCATTCTTACTTCAAGGGCTAGAAAAACTAGAATACCGTGGATATGATTCAGCGGGTATTACAACAATTGAAGGGAAAAGTTTTGAGGTTATACATAAACTGTTAGGAAAAGAAAAGTTTTGTGATAAAATAATTCATCAACCAGTGAAACTGAATTTTTTTGAATATATCGAAAGAATGTATAAAAATACAAACTACCGAACAACTGATGATAGAAACAAATATATCCCTTTGGAGTTTAAAAAACCTACTTCATTAGAAGATCAATATATATTCTATTTTAGATATATTGACTTGTATATGGGTGACTATCTTAAGCAAAAAACGGGTAAAGTGTCGAGTAATTTTGACAGGCTTAGTAATTTTGTGGATGAAAATTTAAAATTATTTGATAGTAATGATACTATGAATATTGATAATTTTAAAAATGAATTAAATAGTCTAAGGAATCAATATGTTCATGAAGGCTATTACTTACCTAATAATCAGTTTGCGGTAAATGGGAAAGGTAAAGTATTTCTGTATCACAAAACGATGGACTATAATTGGCTTTTAAGAATTGTGAAAGTCTTTAAATTTGGTGTATATAAAATTCTTTATACAAAGGTACTTGATTTGGAGATCGATGAGGGGGAACTGAAAAGTGCTGTGAAATGTTGGTTTTAATGGTTGAAATGTAACGATATGCGAGTAATATGGAAAATAGATAAGAGAAAAACAATGAATATAGCAGTATTTGCCTCCCATGGAGGCAGCGATTTACAAGCAATTATAGATGGTTGCAAAAATAATCAAATAAATGCAAGGGTATCTGTTGTTATTAGTAACAATGGAAATTCAATGGCTTTGCAAAGAGCTGAAGCAGAAGGAATTCCAGCATATCATCTTAGTGCAAATAAATCTGGAAATGAGGAAGCCTTGGCAACGGAGATTTTAGATATATTAGCCAAATATAATGTTGAAATGATTTTCTTGGCGGGATATATGAGAATGTTGCATATATCGGTACTGGAAAAATATAATAATAGAATCTTTAATATACATCCTGCATTATTACCTAAATTTGGTGGTAAGGGTATGCATGGAATGAATGTACATACAGCCGTTATTAAAGCCAAAGAAAGTGAAACGGGTGTGACAATTCATAGAGTAAATGCTGAGTATGATAGCGGAGAAATTGTAGCGCAGACGACAGTTCCAGTACTGAAAAATGATACACCGGAGATATTGGCGGCCAGGGTGCTTGATAGAGAACACGAATTTTGGGTTGAGGTTATTGCAGATATTGTAAATGGAGAAATTACTTTAGGATAAGGTTGATGTAAACTGAAATAAAAGCATTATATTAAGAATGATATGGGAGGTTTTTATGGGAAAGGTACTGATTATTAAAAATAATAATAGCGATGAGAGAATACACCGTTATGCTATGGAAAGCTATGAGCAAGGGAAAAAATGCTATTATAATTCAGTAGATGGGACATTGAATGAACAAGCATTAATGGAATTGAAGAAAAATTTCGAAGGTAGTGGCATTGTCTTAATGATTACGTATGAAAATTCAGACCTAAGAAAAATTAAAGATGTTTTTATTGGAGATGAGGCTTATATAAATCATAAAAATAGTATTGAATATATAATGAGGGTGTATTTGAAAAAAACATGTCACGAAAGAGTTATTACAAGTATCATAGACAAGATTGATTTAGATATTGATGCTGATTTCGGATATGGTCAATACGTTATAATGAATGATATGGAAAGTTTATTTTATGAGTTGAGAGAAAGAATAATTGCAAATAAGCAGGAAAAAACCTATGATATTAGCGAAAAAGAAGAAAAGCTGGAAGAAAAATATGGATTAAGCGCATTGGCGCAGAAAGATGTTATTATTGATAACTGGCTGAAAACCCAGAAGGCAATGGAAGAACAGG
>OJNJ01001389.1_pt1 | contig 13776 bp, 9 predicted proteins | sample 1597491 | NCBI WGS metagenome assembly OJNJ01 (sample SAMEA2452132, study PRJEB22498) | human gut metagenome | biome: human feces; feature: human gut; material: feces | place: Australia | collected 2012 | reverse complement strand
GGATTTGATGAACCTCCGGTAATGGCTATAAGAAAAAAGAAACAGTCATCTATTGTTGTCGGTATGAACCTTGTAAAACATGGCGAAGCGGATGCTTTCGTATCAGCCGGAAGTACAGGTGCAATACTTGTTGGTGGTCAGTTTGTTGTGGGTAGAATCAAAGGCGTAGAGCGTTCGCCTCTCGCACCGCTTATTCCTACAGCAACAGGAGTGAGGGCTACGATCGTTCCGACGGAGGTCCCGACCGATAAAGAAATAAAACAAGCGGCGATAAAGATACCGGCCAAAAGCAGGTTGTCCGGAAGAATGTGTAAAGTCAGATTGACCGTGGCGTCTATGGCTCCCATCGCTTTGGCCGATTGGGCGAAGGCTCCCGCCAGAATAAATATCCAGATCATCAAAAGGCTATTTTTATCCGAAGCACCTCCGGAGAAATGAGCAATCCTTTCACTCAGACCGAGATGACGGTTCATGGCGATAGCTGCGATGGAAGAGATCACGAAAGCGACAGTGATCGGTACTTTATAAAAATCATCGGCGATAAGAGAAGTGACCAGGTAGACTCCCAGAAATATAAATAAAGGACTTAAAGCCAGTAAAGAAGGTTGCTGCGTGTATTGCTTCATGTATTTTTATATTTTCAGCGTGCAAAGTTAACGGATTAATTGAAAAATCAATTCGAAATATCGTTATCGGAATGTGCCTGACCACTTTTGTGAGAATCCGTGTTTTTAGCAGCAATATAAAATCCCTTGCCAGGGGTCCATTCCACGCAGAAGAGCGAATCGATATCTTCGTATCCCAGTTTTTTTAATTGAGCCAGTAGCCAGGTTTCCTTTTTTCCGGCATTATCCAGGTATTGCCCGTTTGAGTTGAACCCTTGCGTCCATTTGTCAGAAACTGTTATCATATATTCAATATTACTTCCCGGGTTCTGGATTGCTTCCTGTGCGGAAGTATATCCTTTACTTTTCAACTTCGTAATATTGAAACGATAAGCGTGGTTTCGCACTATATCCAGATACTTTCCTGTCTCTTTATCCCAAAAGTCGAGACGATAATACTCCTTATTCGAGCCATCCGGATTCTGAACAGTAAGAAGCAACATGGAACGGTCTTGGGAAAACTTTTTTTCATCCACCACATTTCCTAAAGCATAAACAGAATGTTTGTACTCTAAAGGGTAATAGGTAGTCACCAATCCAATCGCCCCGTCGACAGGTGTTGTCGCAGAAAGTAAATCATACTTTCCGGAAGTAGCGGCGCCATTGATAGCTCCTTGATAAATGCCACGATATTCGCTGTCCAATACAAAATCTGAATAATTCAAATTTTCCCACTCCCAATAGACCTGTTTACCGGAAAACAAATCCGCTGCTGCATCAACCGTTATTTTTGCAAGACAACGGGTTAATAGACACACGTTAGAGGTAGCCTTTTCATTCCATTCCATCCACCCGTACATAGGAATTGACTGTCCTCCATCTTTCAAATTAGAGATACCACTTATCAAGCCTTGACTCGTATAATTTCTTAACTGTTCCTCACTTACCGTTTCATCTATAAGAAAATCACCTGTTCCTGATACAGAAGAACGATTAGTCAGGTTACAAACTACATAAATTCGTTCTTTGTCAGCGGGAATGTATTCTTTCAATGTCACGGTTGGCGACGCTGTTCCATTTCCAAACAAAAAAGATAAATCAGTCGTGCCCTCCTGATAATATACAGGAGATGAGGTGTGAGAATCATTGTATACGAACACTTGTATACCGCTAATCTTACATTCCGACTCATTTGCCACACTACGTACCTGCACTAGTTCCGCATCAGGGATAGATAGCTGAAGTGTTTTTGGGGAAGATATGTTAATCAGTCCCATATCATCATTGCAGCTAATTAATATTAACGCAAATACGAAGAGAAAAGACATTACTCGTTCACTATTCATAAATACTAAGGATTGTATTACTTTCTTTTCCATTATTTTCAAATCTTAGATATTAGTCTAATTTACTCTTTTACACAGCGAACCGAAGCCAATCTCCAAGAAGGCAGCCCATTATTCAACCAATATGTACTACCACTCTGATTGTAAAAGGTAAATCCTTGATACCAAAGGTCATCCCCGCGAGGAGACGAAGTCCAATAGTAACCAGAAGAATGCAACTTTCCGGCAGCCCATTGGGGAGAATAAGCCAGTGGCAAATAAATCAATTTCGTCTCATCTACTCCTGCGCCATCAGCATAAAAAGTAGTGCCACCATCCTCTATTTTTTTTACATAAAAGAGAGAATTAAGGTTCTCAACCTTACATATTATCTCATTCGAATACTCACTTGGTTTAGTTGTACGTGCAAAGACAAAAAATACATCTCCAGGCAATATCTTATAACCAGCAGGACAAGGGTCATAAATTGTTTTAGTAGTTTTAACCGGATGTACAGACGCCCTTCCTTCAGGATTCCCCCAAAGATAATGAGCACCGACACCTTCATACCAATCTTCCTGGTCACTATGCCTTAGAAAATATATGTCTGGAAAATTTAAAGCCTGTCTAATTTGTATAGCTTCATCTATAATTTCCGCTTTGAGAATAGAAGTAGAACTTCTCACATCATACAATATTGTCCTTTCTCCATCATAAGATAAAGAACCCGAAAACGGGTCTTTACGTCCAAACTGATAATGTAGTCCTTGAGTAGTGCCCAAATTCGGTTCTGAAGTAGTCGCACCAAGATTACGGTCCATCACTTTATAGTTATTGCCCGTGTATATTGATGTGGCACATTCTATTATTTGTGGCACAGGCGTACACCAAAGGTGCCAACTCCACAACACTTTCGCATCCTCCGCATTAGGATTAGCCTTATCATAGACAGCTATCAATGCATTTCCCCGGCTTCGTCCCATTTTCACTTGAACCTTACCATCAGACAAACCAACTTGTTCCACTAGTTCATCCGTATCCTGCCAAAGCAATTTGGCCGATAAAGGATGTATGTTGGCACCACCAGCTTTTGTCAAGATATTGCCACTTGCGTCTTCAAACTTCCCTTCGTCAATAATGCCGTCCGCTCCGTTTCCCATTATGGTAGCTGTGAAAGAATAAGAAGCCGCACCTCTATCTGCTATATAACTGTTGGAAGTCCCTTCCGTGTCCAATGGAATAAAAGTATCCAATGAACCGATAGGAATATATACCACATGTACATTATCGGAAGAGATTTCGATAAAACCACCTTCAAAGTTGGCGGGAACACTGCCGGTGGTACAATAGAAATTCATTACTTGCGCGGCAGTAAGGTCATAAATGCCACTGTTATCCGCCAATTTATCCGTTTCCGCTATTCCATCGCAATATAGCTGTAAATCTGTTGTTGATATTAAATCCGTCTTATTAGGTTGCAAAGCCCTGATTCGTAAGCGTCCCGGAGTATGACAGTCCACTTTCACCAGCTTCACCGGGTCGGCAATATCTTTAATAAGCGTTATTCCCTTACTTGCACTCCTGTCTATATCAAAGTAAGTGCCTACAATATCCCCTATGACTCCTACATCTTCCCAATCGAGCATATCCGTGAATACTTTCACTTCATTGATACTTAGCACTTGTACGTCCACCGAATAAATATGGTTACGTTTTATCCGATAAGAATTTTCCGCTTTTACAGGTATCGTGCGCTCTATCACCCGACTGGTAACTCCATCCGTCACCGGAATAACTACTTTCAATGACGTCACGTTGGTATCTATGTCGTAATCGGACTCCTGTTCCAGATAATTTTCATAGACGTAATGAGAATAAAAAGTGACTGCCTCACCGTCAAGTTCACCTTGCTCTTGTAATGCTATATCTGTCAGACTTACTTCCGGATAATCCGAATAATGTAATGGATACTCCAGCCCATTTTCTTTATTATTGGTAATAGCTTCATTGGCATGAGAAGGAAACGGAGCATATTTACGAATCCTATCCGCGACATGAAGCACCTGTACTTTTACATCTCCTATAGTCAATTCCTGCGGAACAGTAGAAGAAGTTTTACGAACGGTTGTTCGCAGTTTGGCCACCCCCCGCAACAAATGTGCGGAAGCTCTGAAGTGCCTGCCGCCATAAATCATTCCCGTGCCCGACATGTAGAAAGGGGGAACGGGTTGTCCGATTATCCCGTGAGGCTCATCCGCATTGGCACGTACACGAAAGGTGTAACCCTCCTTCAATGTCCCTATATCAAACAGTGTAGAAACCACGTAGAAACTATCAGCATAATGAGTCAACTTCAATGTTCCGTCCCCTGTGGAACGGGGCCGGTACTCTATCGGATTCCCTCCGCCGTCCATTACATCCATGTAAAGCTGCTCAATACTGTTCTCACCGGCCGTTCCATTCTCAATGCTTCGGACAACCGACTGTTTATCCCCGGGTATCACCAAACGGAGTTCCATCAGTTCCTTGCCGTCGGGTATCATGTTGTCCACATTGCCAAGGTCATAATTCTCTATATCTTCTACACATGAAGATAATAAGTATGCTATAAAGAAAAATGCAAATAATTTATTTATCATAGTAACCTCCATTTTATTCTTTCACACATCGTACAGAACCGCCATAAGCATCCCACGCAACACTTATAGAAAAGGAATAACCTGTAGAATCTATTAATGTATAACGCATTATACTAGGCTGTCTATATAAAGACGGAATATTCCCCGCCCAATATAATGCATTATCCAAGAAAGAATTATTTGGCATATTCCCTGTTAATAGTTCACGATAACCTGCTGCAGGATAATAAATACCCTTGAGAGAAAATCCTTTATAACGCACCAAAGGCGTAACATTTTTTTTAGCCTGTTCCCATGGAGATTCATACTCCCCATCTTTACCAACAGGCACCCTCCAACCATCCGGGCAGGGGTCAAAAATCGTTTTCTTTCCTACTTTGCTATTCCATAAGCTCAAATCATTTCTTCTATATGTTCCCTTTGCATTCGTATACCAGCTTTCTTCACTCGTATAAAAACTCATAGAGTTATGTACTGAATTAGGTATATTATTAAAGACTTCCACTGGAACTTTTGAGAAAGTTATAATTTCACCAGCAAGATTGTACAAGTCTTCATCAGATTCCGTTTTCTCCCAACCCTTTGTAGGCGGAAACAAGTCTTTCCGTCCCCACTGGTACAAAAAGCCTTTGGACTTAATCCCCCCCTCTTCATTATATTTATTGTATGTCGCTCCTAAATTCCTATCCATCCAGACAAACCCATTAAGTTCCTGTTGTCCCTCTTTCAGGTTCGGGTTATAGTCCGTACACCAAATATGCCAACTCCAATAAATTTCTCCATTCACTTTCATTGCAACTACTGCATTTCCCGCCTTATTCCCTGTCTCTACAACGATATAAGCCTTGTCACGCTTTTCCGCGTTCATCACTTTCACACTACGCTCCGTCATTACTCCTATTCCGTCCTGCCAAAGCACTTCGGCCGTAACTTCACCTTCGGGAATAGGCGTACGTTCAAATTCATCCATTTGTGCCCATGCCTTGTACACCCCGTCTGTAGGTATATGTACTCTTCCGCCGGGCGGTACAACATAACAGTTCGTTATTTGTATATCCTTCACTTCTTCCACCTGGGGTTCTAACGCTATCCACGGACACACCGTCAAGTCTATATCCAAAGAGACTGTTTTTTGCATGAACCGGCACAGTAATTGATAGACATGATTACGCTCCAGCTTTTCCAAAGGCGCTCCACCTGAATTATTCGCGTCTCCACCTAACTCTATCATATCGTATTCGTCGATACCTATTTGCAATTTACTGTCTTTGCATTCCATTTCCGGAATATAAAAAGAGTAAGCCAATACGCCTTTGTCTTTCGGGGAAGTTTCTTCAGGAATTTCTCCGACTGTCTTTCTCAACAGCATATTGATTACGGAAGATGCATAATTACCAGTCTTCTCGGGAGAAATGAACCCGGTTTTGGAAACTCCCGTCACAACCAACATCGCAGGTATCTGAACTTCCTCCCAGTTTCCCGCTTCTTTACGCATATAGACATCCACACGTGCCACCGCACGGTCTACACGCATGTTGACTGTCTGTGTCGTCCCTTCCGCCGCATCCACTCCTGCCAGTTCTCCATACATGGGCAGGCAGTAATCTTTAGTATATTCCACTACATTTACATTGGTCTTAGTTGTCAAGTAATCCGCCATTTGATACTGCACGTCCACCAGGTCGTCGGGATGGTCTACAGACTCCAATATAGCACGGGTATTCGTATCAACAGGTTCGTTTACAATGGCATATAATGTTTTCCCGGTAGCGGCTTTCACCGTAAAAACCGGAGTAGTATAAGTACCGTCAGTAGCGGTTAGCCCTTGCCAGTAATACATCTTATCCAGTGACGTGCCGTCAAAGACATAGATGCGAAGGCGGCTGATGCGGGTTTCGTTCGCGTTCAGCACTTCCGGGTCACTCGTGGCACGCGTACTGATATTCATGCTCATCCGCACTTCCCCGGGATTCACCGGTTCAATTGCCTGTTCGCTTTCCGTACAGGAAAACAAGACCAACAGCAACCATGCCCACCATATATAACCTTTATATCTCATATTCATCAATCTTTGTTTATTTATCAGAGGTCTTCACCTTTCAGCCAGATAGTCCAGCCGTTAATCACAATCTTGGTGGAAAGGAAATTCAATAATTCCGGGTTATAGAAAAAGACAATCGCATACTCGCTCTGACGGTCGAGGTACTCCTGCGCCGGGATATTGTGCCCTTCCATTTTTGTAAGAAGCAGGTAGGGTATCAGGTCAATCTTCATCAGTTCCTTGCCGTCCGACTTGCGCGTAAGCGTCAGATACACCTTTTTATGTTCGAGCAGGCGCATGGTGTTCATTTCCACCACAATGCCCACATCCTCCACTTTTTCCAGATAATACGGCCGGTAACTAATCATGTCGTCATCCAGCAGGTCATTGTTCCAGTCGTAATATCCGTTGTCCGCACGGATTTCGAACAGGCAGTCATTGATATCCAGTTCTTCCCCCGGTCCGGACTTTTGCAGGATGAAGCGGAACTTATTGGTATCCTTTATCAGGGAGACCGTTTCCGTCTGTTCCTGTCTGCCGGTAAAGCTGACGGCCTGTACCCCGCCATACCAAAGCGGGTTCAGGGCTTTATTGTGCACCAATGACTCTTCCCGTTTCATTCTTACCGTCAAATCTTCCAGTGTCGTTTTTCCGGCAACCGGTTCCGGCATTTCAAAGTCATCGCTCATTCCCGCCCAGGCGGCTATCCGGTATTCACCGGCCGGAAGCGGCAACGGCATACGGTAGCTGCCGCCACCCAGAGTTTCGCCCTGCTCGCTCTTCTTCATGACAAACGTGCCATCCTTGTCGAATACAAACACGTCGACACGATTCACTTGCGATGCAAAAGCGTCGGAAAACTCCATGTTATAGTCATACCGGAAACGGACATACAGCCGGCATTCCGGCAGGGTCTCATCAATGGATGTGCAGGAAAAGAGTACAAGCAATAACAACAGGCAACTTCCATAACCCATCCGACGGACGGCACCCTCTGTTTTCATTATCTTTCTCATAATCTATGGTTCTATTTATTTTTTCTAATTTCTCTATATAGTGTGGAAAAGCGGCTTCGCGCGCTTTTCTCGGAATAATCTGCTTTGGTGGACAAGCCGCAAAACTTGTCTGTATGGCAAGACCGAGTTTTTTATCTGTTTCTTTTAAAATCAAGGTCTTGATTCACGGAAATAAGCCTCCGCCGGCTGGATAAAAACGAAAAGAAAGAAAAAAGAAGGCGCCACAAGACAAGCCTGCGCCGTATCATAACGCCTTCTTATAATTTTAATTGTTATTTTAGCCCGATATATCAGTCATTACAAATCCACTCCCTGGCTCCAGGTAGTCCATGGATTTACCGTAATTTCTACAGAGAGATATGCTTCTTTGTCATCATCGTCCTCACCCGGGTCTTTCGGGTCAGTAGGATTTGTGGTGTCAGGAAGCCAGGGAGTACCCGGTTGCTTCACGCTGTTGATAGTCAGTGTGTACCAGTTGTTGCGTACGACACCGTATTTGCCATGCGCCATCGTTGCGGTGATAGCGTCGTCATGATGGATGAGGATGTTATAGTAGCATACGCCTTTTTGGAAGTATTCCACACCTACGGTTTCACCGGCTGCCGCATCGGGTTTGGAGTATTCGCCACCGCTCTTAAGGTCGTCCAGTTCAGTGATAGTAATAGAGGCGAAATCAGCACCGACAGCCTTGCCTTGTGCAGTGGCGGCTTTGGCTATACGTGCATAGAACTGGTCACAAAGAGTGATTACCTGTGTTTGTGCCGCATCGGCTGTACCAGCTGCCTTTGCAGCGTTATATACTACCTGCAAATCAGCCAATGTCTTGTAAGTGACACCCAAAAGGCGGAACCAGCTTTCGCCCACAGTAAATGAGCCAGGAGTGTAAACCGCACTTGCTACGGCAGACGTAGTCTGTGCCTGGGTTTGCGCGTCGGCAGCCATTGTGTTCTCAAGACAGTATTTGCTGTCTGCCATAGCCGAGAAGTCAGCAGGCAAAGTACCGTCGTCAGCTACTTTCAGGTAGTTGAACTGCGACACATCGAATCCTGCAAGTTCGTAGTTCGGGTCTATTCTGTAATCCGCACCTGTAGAACCTCCGGCAGGCATTACGATTTCAGAATACGGGAACATGCTCTTGTTGGTGATATTCAATGCCCAGTCACCGAATGTACAGGTCACTCCGGCGGGAACCTTGAGGCCGTCCGGATTTGTTCCTAAAGAAACTTTAGCAACGACACGGTCTACATAAATCATTGAACGGTCAGCTTGGGCTTCGGATATCGCGGTAGCAACGTCAGGGATAGTCGTTCCGTCAACCACCTTCACATTGGCTGTCACCAATGCCCCGTTAGTCGGGTTCGCATTGTCGCCGGCATTAATCATCATAAAGTTGTTCTTTGACGTTCCAGTCACTTCGTCAAGTGTCTGCTCCACAGCACCGTTGATGGCAGACCAGGAAGCGGAAGCCACACAGGCTGTCTTGAACTTGTCGCTCGGATTGACTACTGCCAGCACTTTGGCGGTAGCGGAAGGTACTTTGAATGCCTTTCCATCATATCCTGCCTTATTGGCACCGCCTACATTAAGGATATAGTCGGTTGTAGCCAATGTCTTTGTTTCCAGACAAACGTCCGACGCGTCAAACAACGCGAGAAGCACTTCCTTTACGTTCTGCTCGTCCGCTGTCCCATGATGTTCTCCCAGAGCACGTGTTCCTGTACTTTTAGGCATTGCCACAGACACGGACATATAAGCCTCCCTACCGTCTACCGGCAACTGGTTTTGTCCGCCGGTTGCCATCTCTTCATCATTACTACATGCTGCCATCGCCAGTCCGACAAACAGCGTTAAAAAAGATTTGTCCAATTTCATTGTTTTAAAATTTAATTAATACTAAAATGTTAATTACTAAGTTTATGTTTCAGATTGTATGTTTCAGATTATATTATCCAAATTGTATTATTCAGCCTTTATCTCTTCCAGACGTTTCAGGTACACCCGCATAGCGTCGTAATCTCCCGTTTCCCAAGCCACGATAGCGGCGTTGTTGTTAGCTATCCTGTCACCCGGAAAGCGGGCGGCAATCATCCGGATAATCCTGTTGTATTCGTCCGAACCTTTGCCGTAGCTGACTGCGACCTGATACATTTCGTTATGGTTCATCTTGTCGGGGCGCGTCTTGATGATTTCCCGTCCCTGCTCCACGGAGAACGGGACCACCGTATAGCTGACTGTATATTCCACCAGGCGCAGCTTCGGATATACCTCCTGTAGTAAGGCATTATAGATTTTTCCACCGTCGATAGCCTTTATCTTCGCGTCGCGCGCGTCCGGTTCGGGAGTCTGCCCGATAATGTCGAGCACTTTCTGCATATAGGAAGGACGGTATTCGCGCAGCCATGCAGCCAGCCCTTCCCAGTTCTCCGGCACCGAACGGCAGTCTATCATGCTGTCGTCCAGCTGATAGGCATGTTTCAGGTTTTGTTCCAACGCTTTCGCGCGTTGTTCGGAAAGGCGCGCGTTGGCGGCATAACTGCCTTCCGGTGACGAGTAGCCCACTATCTCAATCCGGGCAATGCGATAATTATTGTCTTCACGGATGGAATCAATGGACGAATAGATTTTAGCCAGCTCGACAGGGTTGTTCATATAATCGGCAAGCAATGCCGACTGGTTCACCTTAAAATTAAGATATGCGCTGCGGGTGAAGGAACGGCGTTTCTCCTCTGCCTGTGCCAACATTATTTGCAGATTCGGGCGTTCCACCTCCTCTTTGAATAGAGGAAGTTCGGCAACGGGGGCATTACCCAGCGCTTCCCCGCAACCTGCGCATCCCTGCAGTTCACGGAATATCTCGACACGTGCCCCGGACATCCACTCCTGTGCCGGGACTGTTTCGTTATATTCCAGCAGCATATCCCGTTTCCTGTTAAAACGAATCATTTCCTGTCCCTCTCCCCCAGCCGGTGCTTTGCCATGCTCCTTGCCGTACAGACGTTCTTTCCGCTTGTTCATGCGATAACGGTTTCTGCCTGCAATGCAGACTGAAGGCAGGGCGAGCGTATCGCTTTCCGACCGGCTGATTATCAAGGGAGTGATTACCATCTGCCGGCGCGAGGGAAGACGCAGCGTGCTGCAATCCATACTGAATGACACTTCCACTTTGTCGTCGCTTATTTTCCGGGCAACGGTCTGTCCGATATTTATCTCCTGGGCATGGGCGGAAAATGCGCCCAGCACTCCCAAGGCCACGTATATACAGATTCTTTTCATCATTTGCCTATTTTATTATGTATATGATACTCACGGCAGCCTTTGTCGGGCCGAAGTAGTTTTTCTTCTCACTTTTCTGAACGGTGCCGCATGTGGCACAGGGATATTTGGAGTGGTCCAGCCGCGCATAGCCGACTCCAAGCACAGCCTCCAGACTCCAGCGGCTGCCGAGCAGCCACTGGTAACCGTAGGATATTCCGCCGCCCCACAAATGTCCCTGATAGCGGTGGCGCTCCATGTTATCACTCAAAAATGACATTCCGCCCACATTGTATTTGGCGTAATGTCCGTGCAGACCCAGAAAATGACCGTTGAATTTCTCACATAGCCAGTAGCGAAGTTCCGGCTGCACGCCCCAGTGGCGCAGGCGCGTTTCATCATCAAACTTCCAGGGGTTATAATTTCCGGATAAGTCGAGAGACCATTTCTTGCCCAGGCCTATTTCCAGCCCCAGGTTCATTGTAGTAGTAGCGTCATAAAGCAAATTGGTCTTTACCGCAACCTTTTGGGCGTAAGAGTTGGCCGTATTGCAAAGGAGTACTCCCAAGACACCGATTAAACATAGATATTTCTTCATGTCATCTTATTATTTATTGTTGCTTTTCTTGCATCTCTATTCCGTAATAGAGATTTCAAAAAGAATACAGACAATAAAAACTTAATTATCAATGATTTGCATTACATAAAACAACCATACAACGTTTCAGTATCATGAAATAATGAATCATGGCAGACAAAACGGAAAATAATATTTTGATATATAATTCATTAAAAACATGGATACTGAAACAATTGTGAAACAAACGGATAACTAACAGGCCAAACAATAAAAACAGTTATTGCCATGGAATCAAAACTTATGAAAAGCGAACTGCTGTACATCGAAGAACACCTGTCATGCCAAAACTACATGACAACGATTGAAACCGGATTCAAGTATCTGGAGTTCGACAAAAACACTGAATTTGAGGAAGACAATACAAGCAAGAATTATCTTCTGTTCTTCCTGAAGGGCGGTTTCACCATTACTTGCAACCAGTTCCACAACAGGCCGTTCCATGCCGGAGAGATGGTACTCATCCCCCGTTCTTCCCGGCTGAAGGGAACCGGAGAAAACGGTTCAAGCCTGCTCTCCATGTTTTTCGACATGCCCGAAAACAGTTGTGACAAGCTCATATTGCAGTCTTTATCAGGTATATGCGACCACATTGAATATGACTTCGCACCCACTGGGATACACTACCCGCTGACACCGTTCCTCGAAGTGCTGACCCACTGCATCAGGAACGGGATGAATTGCGCCCACCTGCACACCCTGATGCAGCGGGAGTTTTTCTTTCTCCTGCGCGGATTTTATGAAAAGCGGGAGATTGCAGCCCTGCTTCATCCCATCATCGGGAAAGAAATGGACTTCAAGGATTTTGTCATGCGCAACCATACCAGAGTGGATAACATAGAACAGCTCATCTCACTGTCGAACCTGGGAAGAAGCCGCTTCTTTTCCAAATTCAACGAGGTGTTCGGGATGACTGCCAAACAATGGATGCTGAAACAAAAGAACCGGAGGATACTCGAAAAAATGACCGAACCGGGAGTATGTATAAAAGACGCCGTTGAAGAATTGGGATTTGACTCGCAGAGCAACTTCAACCGTCACTGCAAACTGTATTTCGGATGCACCGCCAAACAGTTGGTGGAACGCTGCCAGAGCGGAAACTACCCTGTTTATGAAGATAACCATACCACGTGTACAAAATGAATAAAAATATGTACTTTATGATAACTCCTATTATAAATAAATAAGCTTACTTTGCAGCGTGAAACAGTTCAAAACAACAAGGAGATTTTAATATAATCTCTATTACGGAATAGATTACAATGCTGCAAAGATAAACAAAAATACAATATCTGCTAATTTTCAACGGATTATATTACAAATTATCATTTCACCTGGACAAGTTTGTGACTATGCTGTTCACCTGGTTGAGCATGGACACATCGAAATCTTTCAAATAGACACGTGTCATTTCTTCCGAAGTGTGCCCCAGTCCGGCACTAATCACAGAAATCGGAGCTCCATAGTCACGGGCAAGGGTAGCCCAGGTATGGCGGGCGGTGTACGTCGTCAACGGAACTTTTATATCAGCCGCAACAGCGATTTTCTTCAGATGGCGGTTGATACGCCCTAACGCCAGGCGGTATTGTTTGTATCCCGAAGCGTATTCACCGCTGATTATCGGAAAAAGATATTCATTCCCCGTCTTGTATTTATCCATCAGGCCCTGCATCTGCGGAGTCACCGCTATGCGAATCAGCTGCTTCGACTTATGACGGGAATAGGCCAGCACACCATTGCAACGGCAGATACCCGCCTGCTGAAACATCAGATGGATATTGTGACGAGACTGCCGAAGGACTATGTCTTCCTGAACTATCTGAGATGCCACGATGATATCGGCTGGGGCCTCGATTACGAATGGCTGAAACAGTTCGGCATCGCCGAGGCACCGCATAAAAAATATCTGAATGATTACTTCCGCGGCTATGTGGAGGGAAGCGATGCAAGAGGAGAGCTCTACAACGACGATCCTGTTCTGCAGGATGCGCGTCTCTGCGGAACGACGGCTTCTCTCTGCGGTCTTGAGGCGGCAGGCTTTGAGCAGAATGAAGAGAAGACGGTACAGGCCATCCAGAGAATCGAAATGCTGAATGCATACCTCTTCATCCAGTCCGGTATTCCGGTCATCTACAGCGGTGACGAGATCGGCCAGGTCAACGATTACTCCTACAAGGAGAGCGAGGACTACGACCGCAGATCCGATAGCCGTTATATTCACCGCGGCCACTTCCGCTGGGATCTGGAACCGGAGAAGGATA